>OCTA010000275.1_pt1 | contig 47008 bp, 43 predicted proteins | sample 1538991 | NCBI WGS metagenome assembly OCTA01 (sample SAMEA3539302, study PRJEB22396) | soil metagenome | biome: tundra; feature: field; material: soil | place: USA | collected 2010-05 | depth 0.15 m
CGCTAAGACCGCTGCCGCTCTCCCTTGACGCAGGACAGCCAGGAGTCATGCGACACCCCCTATCAGGTACCAGATCTTCCGTGGAAGCCCGATCTTCCACGATCTTCCCGCAGCCCGGCGTACCATCGCGCGCTGGCATACCACGACGCACACCGGCATCACCGCGGAACCAGACCACCACGCAGGAGCGGGCGCAGAGCGCGATATCGAGGCCGCCGGAGCCTGGAGTATTTATCAAACGCCCAGTAAGCCCCATCGTTGACGTAACCTCGCGACCTGACCCGCGCGCCTTCGCCCGCCGGGGTGTGGCGCCCGGCTCACCATCAGGGTCGGCCCGAACCGCGGCGCGATATCTTCTGCTACAAGGCGTGACGATTAGCTACAGTGAGCTTAGCGAGGAGGGCTGGGTCATCGATCGAGGAGCGCGCAGGTGACGACGGTCGAAGCCGAAGACATGGCGGCGAGGCTGCTGGCGGAATTTCCGCAGGCCCTGCGGGGCGGACAAGTCGTCGCCTACTTCCAGCCTCAGGTCGAGCTGTCCTCCGGCCGGATCGTGGCCGCCGAAGCCCTCGCGCGATGGGAACACCCTGAACTTGGTACCTTGCCCCCGGCCCTGTTCGCTCCGTTGGCCGAGCGCCTGGGATTGATGGGAGAGCTCACCCTGGCGATGCTGAGGTGGTCGCTCGCGGAGCACCGGACCTGGGCGGCGGCTGGCAGGAGCATCCCCGTCTCGGTCAACGTCGGGCCTGACTGCGCTGCCGACCCCGAGTTCCCCGCGGTCATCGCTCGGCTTCTGCACAGCGAGCGCGTGCCCGGCCGCATGCTCGCCCTTGAAGTCAGCGAGCAAACCGGGACCGCGGCGGTGAGCGCGAGCTTTTTCGCCCAGCTTGCCGAGATCGGTGTCCGTGTCGCCCTCGACGACTTCGGTACGGGCTTCGCCTCGCTGGAGAGCCTCGGCGGCTGGCCCATCGACGAACTCAAGCTCGACATATCTCTGGTGCGGCCGATAGCCAGTAACTCGAGCTTCCGGGCGATCGTCCGGACCACTATCGACCTGGCCCACCAGCTCGGGGTCAGGGTCGTCGCTGAAGGGGTCGAGTCCGAGGCTGTCCGGTCCGAGCTGCAGGACCTCGGGTGTGACCTCGCCCAGGGCTTCCTGCTTGGGCGGCCCATGCCGGCCCAGGTCTTTGCGGACTGGCTACACGAGCAGGACCACCTCGGGCACCGGCGAGGCGGCCCAGGGCACCTGGCGGTGCCGTCAGCGGCTGCGGCGACGGTCACGGATGACGGCGCCGAGCAAGCAGGGAGCGCTTACCGGCGGCTGATCCGCGCAGGCCGGCGCACGGCCGACCGGGCCGGGGTGGCTACGCTGGCCGCCGCTTCGGCGATGCTGATCGTTTACGGCCTATGGCAGGTATTCCGCTGGGGCGGTCACCAGCACCAGGCTTTCATCGGTGACCTGGCCTTCGTCCCGGTGAACGGGGCCGCAGCCAGCTACGCCTGGCGCGTGTCGGCGCGCAGATATCTCGGCCGCCCCACCTGCCGGGCATGGCGGCTGCTGTCAGCTGCGCTCTGGCTCTACCTGCTCGGTGACATGCTGCAGCTGTTCTATGAGGTGGTGCTCCATAAAAGGGCCTATCCGACCTGGGCCGATGCCGCTTACCTGAGCTTCTACGTGGTCGCCTTCGCCGGGATTCTCTCCTTTCCCTCGCGGCGCCGCACGCGGTCGGAGCGATTCCGGCTCCTGCTCGACATGGGCACCGTCTTCGTGGGCGGAACGATGCTCGTCTGGTACGTGGCGCTCGGGCCTGCCCTGACGTCGGCTCGCGGCGGCTTCGATCTGGCCAGCCTGGTGACCTTTGCCTATCCCGTCGGCGACCTGCTGCTCTTGTTCGGGGTGCTGTCCCTGCTGTGGCGAGGTGCCCCGCGCCTTAGCATCGCGCCCTTGCGGATCTTCGCGACGGGCCTGCTGGTTTTCATCGCAGCCGATATCAGTTACGACCGCATCACCATCACGTCGACCTATCTCGGCGGCGATCCGGTCGATACCTTGTGGATCCTGGCGCTGACCATCCTGTTCGTCGCGGCCAGCTGCCAGCTGCGCGCCACGCCGACGGGCGAGTTTGCCATGCCGCCCGCGGCTCCCGCGCCGCGTCCCAGCGTGCTGCCCTACCTGGCGGTCGCAGCCAGCTATCTGCTGCTCATGGTGGTCGGCCTGCATGAGGTCCCCTTCAACTCCCTTGGCGGCATCCTCCTTGGTGCGGTGGTGCTGACGGTCCTGGTCAGCGTGCGCCAGTTCGCCGCCTTGCGGGACAATCGCAGCCTGGCGGTCCGGTATCAGGAACTCGCATCGATCGACGGGATGACCGGCCTGTTCAGCCGGCGCCATTTCATGGAACTGGCCGAGGGCGCATTCACGCACGCGCAGCGGCTCGGCCAGCCCCTGGTCGTGCTGATGATCGACGTCGACCACTTCAAGCAAATCAACGACGTTCACGGCCATGCCGCCGGTGACCGGGTCCTGGTTGACCTGGCCCGATCCTGCCGCGAGCAGGTAAGACCTGAGGATATCGCCGGCCGCTACGGCGGCGATGAGTTCATCGTCGTCATTCCAGGGACCACCAGCCTGCGGGCGACCCAGATCGCCACCCAGCTGGCCGCGGCGCCGACCCGCGTGGTCGGCAGCGACGGTAAGCCGGTGACCTTCACGCTCAGCGTCGGTATCGCGGAATCTGGCCGAAGCGACGACCTCGAAAGCCTACTGGCCCGGGCCGACCTGGCCATGTACGAGGCGAAGCGGGCTGGAGGGTCTTGCTGGCACGTCTTCGACGGGCCTGGAACCGGGGCCCGATCCGGTCCTGCCGACCCGGTGAGCACGGACGCAGCCGGCTTCGCCGGCTCAGAGCTCATCGAAGACCAGGACAGTGTGGGTTGACAAGACTCCGTCCATCGTCTGCAGCCGGTCCAGGACGAGCGCACGCAGGCTCTCGGCATCACGCGTGCGGACGAAGAGCACGATGTCATTTTCGCCGGTTACCAGCTGGCCGTGCTCAATCTCCGCGATGCGGGCCAGTTCGTGCCGTACGTCTTTCCACGAGTGCTGCCTGATCCGCAGGTAGATGTGAGCCGACAGGGACGGCCCGATGCGGCGTGGATCGATCACGGCGGTAAACCCGGTGATCACTCCTTCCCGCTGTAGCCGCTCGACCCGCGCGTAGCACCCGGCCCGGGAGATATGGACGCGCTCGGCCAGGGCCCGCATGGACAGCCGTCCGTCCTGCCTGAGTTCCTCCAGGAGCCGGTAATCGGTCTGGTCCAGGGCGACAACCTGTCCAGCGGATGCCATTTCCATCTGATCAGTAAGATCCATTTGTCTAAAATTCTAACTTATAATTATCTACTGTCTATGATTTTCTCATCAATCTAGACATATAGCGAATTACAGCGCATGATCGGTGCCAGTTGTACTAAGCCGAGGAGCGCGTGTGGTGACCAGCCCAATGACGCCTGAGCGGCTTCTGCCTGGACCAACTCCGGTCACGTTGCTGGACGCAGCAGGCCAGGCCGTCCCCAGCGACGGCCTGGACATGCCAGCTGACCAGGTTCTCCTGGCCTTGTACCGGATGATGGTGCTCGGCCGCCGGTTTGACACCCAGGCGACTGCGCTGACCAAGCAGGGGCGGCTCGCGGTCTATCCCTCAGCGCGCGGGCAGGAGGCGTGCCAGATCGCCGCGGTCGCGGCCCTGCGCCCGCAGGACTGGCTGTTTCCGACCTACCGCGATTCCATGGCCGTGACCGCGCGAGGCGTAGACCCGGTCCAGGTGCTGACCCTGCTGCGCGGTGACTGGCATAGCGGTTACGACCCCTACCAGAAGCGGGTGGCGCCCCAGTGCACCCCGCTGGCCACCAATACCCTGCACGCCGTGGGGATGGCCCGCGCGGCCGCGATCAAGGGCGAGGATATGGTCGCCCTGGTCATGCTCGGCGACGGCGCGACTAGCGAGGGTGACACGCACGCGGCGCTGAATTTCGCGGCCGTCTGGAAGGCGCCGGTGGTGTTTCTCGTGCAGAACAACGGATACGCGATCAGCGTCCCGCTGTCCAAGCAGACGGCGGCTCCCTCGCTGGCCCACAAGGGCATCGGTTACGGAGTTCCCGGGACGCTGGTGGACGGGAATGACGCCGCCGCGGTTTACGCCGTGGTGCGGCGTGCCGTGACATCCGCCGCGGCCGGTGCCGGGCCAGCTCTCATCGAGGCGCTTACCTACCGCGTGGAAGCTCACACCAATGCCGACGACGCGACCCGCTACCGCTCTCGGGACGAGGTCGACAGCTGGCTCGCGCGCGACCCGGTCACTCGACTACGGGAGCACCTCGGCCGCCGCGGCCTGCTTGAGGCGGCCGCCGTCGCGGCGCTGGAGGCTCAGGCGGAGGCGGAAGCGGCCGCGTTGCGGCAGCGCATGAACACCGGCACCCGTCACGATCCGGCTGACCTTTTCCGGTACGTCTACGCCGAGCAGACGCCGGAGCTGCGCAGGCAGCAGCACGAACTGGCCGCGGAGCTGGCTGAGCTGGAGCTGGCTGAGCTGGAGCTGGCTGAGCTTGAGGAGGCAGGAACGCGGGATGACGACGACCGCTGAGCAGGACCGGGCGCTGGCGGCCGGGCAGGCCGTGACGATGGCGGGTGCGCTGAACCAGGCGCTTTCCGATGCCCTGAGCGAGGATGACACGGTGCTCGTCTTCGGCGAGGACGTGGGGACGCTTGGCGGGGTGTTCCGGATCACCAGCGGACTGGCGGCAGCGTTCGGGGAGACCCGGGTGTTCGATACCCCCCTGGCCGAATCCGGCATTGTCGGCACCGCGATCGGCATGGCGATGAACGGCCTGCGCCCGGTGGTGGAAATGCAATTCGACGCCTTCGCTTATCCGGCCTTCGAGCAGATCACCAGTCACCTGGCCAAGCTCCGCAACCGCACCCGGGGCCGGGTGGGGCTGCCTATCGTCATCCGGATTCCCTACGGTGGCGGCATCGGCGGCGTGGAACACCACTGCGACTCATCCGAGGCCTATTACACCCATACCGCCGGCCTGCGGGTGGTCACCCCCGGGACGCCCGCCGACGCCTACGTCCTGCTGCGGCAGGCGATCAAGAGCCCGGATCCGGTGATCTTTCTGGAGCCCAAGCGCCGGTACTGGTCCAAAGAGGTCGTCTCGGCGCACGCTGACATCCCGATGGATCGCGCCGTGGTGCGGCGCTCCGGCTCCGATGTCACGCTCATCACCTACGGCGGCGCGCTGGCCACCACGCTGGAGGCCGCCCAGGCGGCCGAGTCCGATGACCGCAGCGTCGAGGTCATCGACCTGCGGAGCCTGGCTCCCTTCGACGACGAGACGGTCACCGCGTCCGTCAAGCGCACCGGCCGGGCCATCGTCGTGCACGAGGCGAGCCGCTTCTGCGGCTACGGAGCGGAGGTCGCGGCGCGGGTGTCCGAGCAGTGCTTCCACTATCTCGAGGCCCCGGTTCTCCGGGTCGCAGGCTTTGACATTCCCTACCCTCCGCCGAGCCTGGAGGAATACCACCTGCCGAGCGTCGATCGCATCCTCGCCGCGATCGACAGGCTGCAGTGGCGGGAAACGGCCTCCGGCGCCCAGGCGGCCGGTTAGATGGCCGCCTTCGTTCTGCCAGATCTGGGCGAAGGCCTGACCGAGGCCGAGATCGTCACCTGGCATGTCCGGGTCGGAGACATCGTCGCGGTCGACCAGGAGGTGGTCGAGGTCGAGACGGCAAAAGCGGTCGTGGCCATCCCGGTCCCGTTCGCCGGCCGGGTGGCGGAGCTGCACGCCGGGCCCGGCGACCTGCTGGCGGTAGGCGATCCGCTCATCACGGTCAGCGATGACCACGCTGGGTTCGGCACTGACGGCGAGAGCGGAAACGTCCTGATCGGCTACGGCACCACGGCTGCGCGACCCCGCCGGCGGCGGTCAGCTCAGCACGAGCCGTCCATGCTGATCACCGAACGGCCCGCCCACTCCAACGGCCGCGTCCCCGTCGTTTCCCCGATCGTCAGGCGGCTCGCCCGCAACGCCGGCATCGACCTGGCCTCGGTCCGCGGTTCGGGCCGTGATGGCCTCGTCACCAGGCAGGACGTCGAGAACGCGATCGGGGTCCGGCCGGCGGTTCGCACCGGCCCGCCGGCCACCGGCCCGCCGGCCACCGGATCGGATCAGGTGACCCGGACTCCGCTGCAGGGCATCCGCAAGGTCACGGCGGACAAGCTCAGCCGGTCACGCCGGGAGATCCCTGAGGCGACGGTCTGGGTCGATGCGGACGCCACCGAGCTGCTCAGCCTGCGCGCGAGCTTGAACGCCGAGGATGCGGAGCCCAAGATCAGCCTGCTGGCGCTGCTGTCCCGGTTCGCGATCCTGGGGCTACGCCGTCACCCGGAGCTGAACGCCAAAGTCGAGGACGGCGTCATCGTGATGGGACCGGCCGTGCACCTCGGCTTCGCCGCGCAGACTGACCGGGGCTTGCTGGTGCCGGTGGTGGCTCAGGCTCAGGCGCGCACCCTGGAGCAGCTTTCCGCGGCGCTGGCCGACAGCACGCTGCGGGCCAGGCAAGGCATCCTCGGGCCGGCCGAACTCACCGGCGGGACATTCACGATCAACAACTACGGCGTGTTCGGCGTCGACGGCTCGGCGGCCATCATCAACCATCCCGAGGTGGCGATCCTGGGCATCGGCCGGATCATCGAGCGGCCCTGGATCGTCCGCGGCCAGGTCGCGGCGAGGCATCTGACCCAGCTCACGCTCGCCTTCGATCACCGGGTCTGCGATGGCCAGACCGCGGGCGGCTTCCTGCGGTTCGTCGCCGACTGCGTCGAGTCCCCGGCCAGGGTCCTGCGGTATCTGTAGTCCCGCTCACCAGCGGCAAACGCCGGGCGCGATCCGGTCCGTCGGGGAGGAGCGGGTCATGAGGCCGGGGCCGTCATCTGGCTGAGCAGGTCACTGGCGCGGACGATGCGGGCGTCCAGGTCGGCCAGGAACCCTTCGATGGCGACCCGCTTGGCCTCCACCGTCGCCCGCAGGTCGTGCTGCAGCCGCAAGCTTTCGCGGACCAGTTCCCGCCGCTCGGCGTCGCTGGTGTGCTCGTGGTGATAGCTGCGCTTGATCTGGGCCATCCGGTCTTCGCTGCGCAGCACGACCGCGATCTCGTCGAGGTTGAAACCGAGCAGGACCTGCAGCTGGCGGATGCGTGCCACCCTGGCCAGGTCATCCTCGGAATAGCGGCGCGTTCCCCCCGGCGTGCAGGCGCACGGGGTGATCAGCCCGATTTGCTGGTAGTACCGCAGGGCGCGCTCCGAGACGCCGGCCCGGGCCGCGGCGGCCCCGATGCCGAGCAACGGCCCCGGTTCGGCTCGGTCCTCCGCGGCCGGCTCGCCCGCGGCCGGATCCGCGGTGCCCGTATCTGGCATGATTCTCACCGGAATCAGGCGTCCTCGGGTGACGTGCCGAGTTCGGTGTCCGCGCCGGAGCTTGCCGAGGCGTGGACCCCGTTCCCGCGCGTCCGAGCGGAGCCGTAGCCGTTGCCGCCGGGCAGTGCGGCGGTCTCGTCCAGGCCCACCAGCCCGGCGGCCTGCGCGGCGCCTTCGGCGAGCTCCTCGGCCACAGATTCGGCCTGGACCGGCCGGTGCATGTAGCGGCGGCCGCGGCAGGCGGAGGCCACCACGGCGATGGCCGTCGCTATGGCGGCGAACGTGAACGCTAGGTGCAGGCCGGCCGCGAACGGCGCCTCGATGAGCTGCGGGAAGAACGACCGGCCGGTGATGTAGGCGGCCTGGCTGGGCGGCAGGTGCTGCAGCGCGCCGGTGGGGCCGAGCAGTTGCTGGATCGGGTTTTCTCCGAGGAAGGCCGAGAACAGGCTGCCGATCGGCGGCTCGTTGGCCACCAGGTGGGCGGCGCTGGGATCGACCCCCGCGGCGACCAGCCCCTGGTACAGGTGGCTGGGCAGCCGGGAGGCGAGCCCGAGGGTGACGATGGTAAAGAACAGGCCCATCGACAGCACGGAGGCCGAGTTCTGGAAGGTGTTGAGCATCCCCGAGCCTGCGCCCCGCTGCTCCGGCGGGAGGCTGTTCATGACCGATGCCTGGTTGGGGGAGAAGAACAGCCCCATGCCGACCGCGAACATGAAGATCAGCAGGGCGAACCAGATGTAGCTGAAGTTGATCGGCAGCAGTTCGAGCAGCAGGAACGACGCTCCGGAGATGATCAGGCCGGCCGTGGCGAAGAGCCTGGCGCCGTAGCGGTCGGACAGGATCCCGGAGATCGGGCCGAGCAGCAGGAACCCGATGGTCAGCGGGACCATGTAGATGCCGGCCCACAGCGGCGTCCGGGCGAAGCTGTAACCGTGCTGCGGCAGCCAGATGCCCTGCAGCCAGATGATCAGCATGAACTGCATGCCGCCCCGGCCCAGCGCCCCCAGCAGGCCGGCGATGTTCCCGGCGGTGAACGCGCGGATCTTGAACAGGTCGAGCCGGAACATCGGCTCGGGCACCCGGGTCTCCACCCAGCCGAACAAGACGAGGACCACGATCCCGCCGAAGATGGCGGCCAGCACGTAGGGATTGGTCCATCCGGTGGGGTGCCCGCCGTACGGGAGCAGCGAGTACACGATTCCGGTGAGCACCGCGATCAGCCCGACCGCGAACAGGACGTTGCCCAGCCAGTCGATCTTGGCCGGGATGCGGATCCCGTTGTCGCGGAGCTTGAGGTAGGCCCAGACCGTGCCGAACAGGCCGAACGGAACCGAGACCAGGAACACCAGCCGCCACTCGATCGGGGCGAGCACGCCGCCCAGGATAAGCCCCAGGAACGAGCCGCCCACCGCGGCGATGCCGTTGATCCCCATCGCCTTGCCCCGTTCGTCCGCGGGGAACGCGTCGGTCAAGATGGCGGTGGAGTTGGCGAACAGGAACGCCCCGCCGATGCCCTGGAAGACCCGCATGATGATGATCCACAAGGCTCCGGCTGGCCCGGTGAGCCACGTCACCGACAGCAGGATCGAGAAGACCGTGAACACGGCGAAGCCGAGGTTGTACATGCGGACCCGGCCGTAGATATCGCCGACCCGTCCCAGGCTGACCACCAGCACCGCGGTGACCAGGATGAACCCCATGAATATCCACAGGAAATAGGAAGTGTTGGAGGGTATCAGCGGGTTCAGCTTGATGCCCCGGAACAGCGCCGGCAGCGAAATCAGCAAGATGGACTGGTTGATCGTGACCATCAAGATGCCGAGCGTGGTGTTGGACAGGGCAATCCACTTGTAGTTCTTGCCCCGTCCAGCGGTGCCCGGATCGCTATCCGGCCGGACGTTGTCAACCGCCATGCGTGCTCCCTCATGATGCAGCCAGCGAAGTCAGATCTAACCCCGACGTCAACGTTACATCCTCGAGGTTAACGATTGCTAAGCGGCATCTAAGTAACACACCCCGGCGCCTAGGCGCCCCCGCGCCAGGCCAAGCGCTACACGGATGAGCCGACCCGCTCTGGCTGGCTGTGGCGGCGGTGAACGGGCTGGCCAGGGGTGCGGTGGAGGGGCCGGTCGGGCCAGCGTGGTGCGGCTCCGGCGAGCCCGGCGGATCGGACGGATGGCATCGGCAGCAGCACGGGTGCCGGCCGGCCCGGGGGCGGCGCGAGCCGCGCTTGAGGCGGCCTGGGCTCCGCGTGGCTGGCGCGGTCCGCGCGGGCCACCACCCAGGGCCGCCCGGACGGCCCGGTCATGGCGTGCTGGCAGCGGAACTGGCAGTTCACGCAGCCGCCTGCCGCGGCCCGCCGGTGCCGGGTCGACATGAACGCCGCGAACACCGCCGCCGCGGCGATGGCCGCACCTCCGGTGGCCACCGTCGCCACGACGAGGAAGGCCGCGGTGTCAAGGAAATGACTGAGCGGCCGGCCGAACACGAGCAACGCGCCTATCAGCAGAACCGCGAACCTGCTCGCAGGCCGGGCGTAACAGACCATGGTCAGGCTCTCTTCGCTAGCTGCCGTCGAGGGTTGGCCGTGCGCCTTTGCCGTCCTATACCTGGATCCCTCAGCTAGAGCGAAAAGTCAAGACCCTGCGTCAATTGGTCGTGAGCGCAGCGTGATGAAGGCGAGCAGCCCGGAGGCGACCGCGAGCCCGGCCGACAGGTAAAGCGCGGCGTGCAGCCCGTTGTGGAAGGCGGTGTACGCGGCGCCGATGACCTCCTGAACGAGCTTGCCGTAGCCCGCGTACTGGGCGGTGCTCTTCGGGACCTGGCCGGTCTCCAGCGCGTTGGCGACGAGCGTCTGGAAGGCGGCCGGGATGCCGAGATGATTCATCTGCCCGGCCAGGCTGGACCGGAGCTGGGAGTTGACGAGCGAGCCGAGGATCGCCACGCCCGTGACGGCGCCGATTTCCCGGCTGGTGTTGGTCGCGGACGCGGCCATACCCGAGCGCTCGGGCGGGACCGCGGAGAGCACCGAGGAGGTAATGGGGACCACGGTGGTGCCGATGCCGATGCCGGCCAGCCCGAGCGCCACCATCAGCGGCCCGTAGTCCGGGTGCGGGGACAGGTAGCCGTTCGCGAGGAACAGGCCGGCCGCGAACAGCAGGCAGCCGGTGGTGATCGACCAGCGCGGGCCCGCCAAGTCCGTCCAGCGTCCCGCGAGCAGCGACGACAGGATCATCAGCACCGTCATCGGCAGGAATACCACGGCCAGCCGGTAGCCGGACGCGCCTACGACCTCGACCAGGTACAGCGCGGTGAAGAAGAAGATGGCGAAGGTGGCGAAGTACGTGCAGAATGCGGTCACGATAGCGGTGGTGAACTCGGGTATGCGCAGGAAGCGCAGGTCAAGCAGCGGATACGGGGCCCGGTGCTCCCACCAGCCGAACGCCGCGAACAACACCGCGCTGGCGCACAGCAAGATGATCACCTCGGCCGCGCCGAAGCCCGCCGACTCCGCGTTGATGATCGCGAAGACCAGCGCGGCGAGCGCGCCCGCGCCGAGCAGCGTGCCCGGGATATCGACGCGGGACGCCTCGGCGTTGGCGCTCTCCGGCAAGATGATCGCCGCGACGATCAGGGCGGCCAGCCCGAACACCAGGTTGAACCAGAAGATGCCGCGCCAGTTCCAGGCGCCGACGATCACGCCGCCGACCACCGGGCCCGCGGCGAGTGCGAACCCGGACGTCGCGGCCCAGACCCCGACCGCGCGGCTCCTGGCCCTGGCGTCCGGGTACAGCTGCCGCAGCATCGACAGCGTGCCCGGCTCGCTGGCCGCCGCGCCCAGGCCCATCACCGCACGGCCGGCGATGAGCACCTGCACGTTCGGGGCCAGCGCACACAAGACCGAGCCGGCGCAGAAGACGCCGGCCCCGGCCAGCATGACCTTCTTGCGGCCGAGTTCGTCCCCGATCATCCCGCAGGCCAGCATGATGCTGGCGAAGGTGAGCGCGTACGCGCCGACCACCCACTGCAGGTCGGTGACGTTCGCCTTCAGGCTGATCTGCAGGTCCCCGAGCGCGACGCTGACCACGGTGTTGTCGAGGAACGTCAGGAACAGCAGCGTGCACAGCGTCGCGAGCGCCAGCGCCCGGCCGCCTCGCGGTACGACGCCGGGCCGGTCACCGGAGACCGCCTCCGCCTGGCTGGCCACCCGAGCGGTCCTGCCTCAGCCGTTGCACACGGATGGCGCCGTGCCGCTGTTCTCCAGCTTGAGCAGCTGGCAGAAGCTGACGTCGCCGACCTTCCAGATCCCGCCCTGGTAGACCGACGTGCCGGTCTGCCCGGACAGCGCCGTCGCGCCGCTCAGCGTGATGCCATAGCTCACGGTGGCCGACGTGGCGGTGTTCACCACCACCGCGGTGACCTTGGCCCCGGCCGAGCTGGCCAGGCCCGAGCCGGCCTGGGCCGTGATGATCGCGGCGAACGTCGATCCGTTCTGCAGCAGCGAAATCTTCTTCGCGGCGGAGGTCTTGCCGTCGAAGAACGCCTCCCAGTTCGCGGTGATCGTCGCCACGGCGGCGGAACTGCCCGCGGTGCCCGAGCTTGAGCTGGCCGGCGCCGAGGAGCCGGTGGCGGCGGGGGACGAAGCGGCCGCCGAACTTGACCCCGAGCTCGTCGCGGACGTGCTGGAACTGCTGCTGCAGGCGGCCACCGTCACCGCGAGGGCCACGCCCAGCGCCGGGGCCATAATCCGGCGAGCCAAGAGATTGAATCGCATGACGCGCCTCCTTTGTCTCGGTCGGATGTACTGCTGACGGCTGCCATTCTTGAGTAATCTCGAAGCTTATTCAGAGTTTGCACCGGATTGTTCCCGAAGTGCGGCCCGCCGTCCGCCGCTAGCCGACGCGCATGTCAGGGTAAGCGCGCAGGCTAAAGCGTCCGGACGACTACGCGGGGTGATCTTCGCCTAATCTACCAGCGGAAATGTATAAACAGGCGACCGAAGTTCTTCGAGTCCTTCTCCACCCGGTGGTACTTCGCCTTGATCTCTTTTTGCTCAAGGAACTTCAGCACGTGCTTCTTGAGCTGCCCGGAACCCTTGCCGGAGATAATCTCGACCAGCGGGGCCTTCTTCGCCACGGCCTCGTCGATGATCGCCTGCAGCGCCCGGTCGATGTCCTGTCCCCGGTTGTAAATGTCATGCAGGTCCAGTTTCAGCTTCATGATCACCGCCAGCCGCGTCGCAGGCACCAGGCCTGTTCTCTGTAGGACACAGTACCGCGAGGATCGACGCGACCGTGGCGGCTGGATCGTCAGCCGGGACGATGGTGACCACGTGCTCCTCCGGCTGGGGCGGCTCGAGGGCGTCGAACTGGGTGCCGAGCAGCTGCCGGGGGAAGAAGTGACCGTGCCGGGCGGCGAGCCGCCGGGCGAGCACGTCGCGGTCGGCGGCCAGGAAGACCATCCGGGCCTGCGGGCGGCCGCCGAGCAGCAGGTCCCGGTAGGAGCGCTTGAGCGCCGAGCAGGTGACCACGGCGGATTCGTGCCCGGTGATGCGCTCGTCCATCCAGGCGCCGATGGCCCGGAGCCAGGGCCAGCGATCGTCGTCGGTCAGCGGGACGCCGGCCCGCATCTTCTCCACGTTCGCGGCGGGATGAAAGTCATCCGCGTCGGCGAACCGCCAGCGCAGGCGCCCGGCGAGCATGGCGCCCACGGTCGTCTTACCGCTGCCAGACAGGCCGGCCACGATCAGGATCATGGGGCAGGAGTGTAGTCGTGCCACCATGTGCTCCACGGACCCTGAGGTTGCTGAGAGCTTCCTGAGAAGGTCCTTCCGAAAGCCCTTCAGAAAGAAAGCTACTGCCATGCCATTCACCAGGCCGCGTCACGGGCTGAGATGGCTCATCGGAGCCATCGTCGTTCTCGTCGTCCTAGGGTTGGGCGGACCGTTTCTTTACATTCACTTCTTCAACGGCAGCACGCCGGCCGCGCTGTCGCTGTCGCCGGCCAGCGGCGCAACGTCCGCGTCCTCCTCGCCCGGCAGTACGGTACCGGCGAGCACCGCGGCCAGCGGTTCGGTGGCCGGCACCTGGAGCGCCGGAACCGGCTCCGTCGTCGGCTACCGCGTCAACGAGGTGCTGTTCGGGCAGAACGCCACCGCCGTGGGCCGCACCACGTCGGTCACCGGGCACCTCACCATCGTGGGCACCACCGCCACGGCCGCCAGCTTCAGCGTCCCGATGGCCACCGTGCACAGCGACAAGAGCCAGCGCGACGGCCAGTTCGACGGCCGGATCATGGACGTGAGCCAGTACCCGACCGGGACGTTCGCGCTGACTGACCCGATTGACCTGGCGCCGCTGCCCGCCACCGGGGCGGTCAGGAGTTACACCGCGCACGGGAAGCTGACGCTGCACGGCACCACCCGCGCGGTGACGTTCACGCTGACCGCGGAGCGCGTGGCCGCCAAGAACGGGGGAGCCCAGATCGAGGTGGCGGGGCACATCCCGGTGCTGTTCTCGGACTACAACATCGCCAACCCCAGCTTCGGCGGCGTCGTGACCACGCAAGATAACGGCCTGCTTGAGTTCCTCCTGGTCTTCAGCAAGACCTGAGGCTCAAGACCCTGCTACGAGACCTCGTATCCCACCACGACCTGGCCGGCGTCCTTGCGGACTACCGAGATCACCCCGGTCTTCTTCGGGTCGGGGAACTGGAGCACGGTCTGGCCCTTGGTGGAGTCCACCGTGACGCTGTTCGTGATGTGCCACTGGGTGTCGTAGATGCCGACCCGCAGGACGGCGGGCGGCAGGCCCTGGACTCCGTTGTCGCAGCCGAACGCGATGTTGGTGGCGCTGCCGAACGGCACCGTGATGATCGTGACGGCACCCGCACCGAGGTTGAGCTGGCCTGACTGCACTTCTTCCTCCAGGTTCGGCTGGAATGAGCTGATCCACGCGGCCAGCTGTCCGGCGGTGCCGTCGAACACGTCGTCATCATGATTGCTGGCCCCGCCGGACTGCCAGAACGTCCACGAACTCCACGGCGCGGGCGCGGTCGGTGTCGCCGACTGGTAGATGGCCAGCCACAGCGGGTAGGACCCGAGCCCCGCGCAGTTACCCGAACTGATGAAGTCGTAGTACGAGTACACGCCGGACGGATTGTGCGGCCGCAAGGACCTCAGCTCCGTCATGAAGTCACGGGCGCAGGCCGCCACGCCGGCCGCGGACGCGCCCGCGGTCTCGTTGTCCAGCCAGAGCATGTCGGTCGTTTCCAGGCCGACCGCGCTGACCGTCTGCACGAAGTAGCTCGCCTGCGCCGCCCCGGACAGGTTCGGGTTCAGGAAGTGGTAGGCGCCGCGGACGAGTCCCTTGGCCTTGATCCGGGGCCAGTTCCAGGCCAGGTAGGGATCAGGGGAGTTCGTCCCGCTGCCGCCGAGGCCCTGGCTGGCCCGGCAGATACCGAACGACAAGCCCGAGGTGCTGGCCCAATCGAAGTCCCCGGCGAAATTCGAGACGTCAATGCCCTGGGCCCGTCCTGCCATCGGCTGCCATTCCTCCGTCCCCCACGTCCGGAAAGATCGTAGCGTAGGGGATACTTGCCACGAAGGCTGATCACGGTGACGCCGGAGGTGACGCGAACGCTATGGCTGCCCCCACCTGGATGACTTGGGTCGAGTCCTGGCCGGTCTACCGGCAGCTGACCGGAACCGACCGCCGCGGCCTCGGCGTCGCGGCCAAGAGCAGCCACCACCGGGCGGCCAGGACGGCCACCGCCGATTCGGTGGTCAAGTCGGTCTGCCCGTACTGCGCGGTCGGCTGCGGCCAGAACGTCTACGTCAAGGACTCAAAGGTCGTCCAGATCGAGGGTGACCCGGACTCGCCGGTGAGCCGCGGCCGGCTGTGTCCCAAGGGTTCAGCCAGTATGCAGCTCACCACCGGCGACGCCCGGCAGTACCAGGTGAAGTACCGTCGTCCGTTCGGCCGGGAATGGGAATCGCTCGACCTCGACACCGCCATGGACATGATCGCGGACCGGGTGCTGGCCGCCCGCCGGCACGGCTGGCAGTGGGACGTGGACGGGAACCGGACCCGCAGGACGCTTGGGTTCGCCAGCCTCGGCGGCGCGACGCTGGACAACGAAGAGAACTACCTGATCAAAAAGCTGTTCACGGCGCTGGGCGCGATCCAGATCGAGAACCAGGCGCGGATTTGACACTCCTCTACCGTCCCCGGTCTGGGGACTAGCTTCGGCCGCGGCGGCGCGACCACGTTCCAGCAGGACCTGGTCAACGCCGACTGCATCCTGATCGAGGGCTCGAACATGGCCGAATGTCACCCGGTGGGGTTCCAGTGGGTGATGGAGGCCAAGGCGCGCGGTGCGAAGGTGATCCACGTCGACCCCCGGTTCACCCGGACCAGCGCGGTGGCCGACCTGCACGTGCCGCTGCGAGCCGGCAGCGACATCGTCTTCCTCGGCGCCATCATCAACTACGTGCTGGGAGGCGAGAAGTACTTCCGGGACTACGTCGTCAACTACACCAACGCGGCGACGATCCTGACCGAGGACTTCGCCGACACCGAGGACCTGGACGGCGTGTTCTCCGGCCTGGACCGCGAGCACCGCAGCTACGACTTCGAGGCCTGGCGCTATCAGGGTGGCGACATGTCTGCGGCCGCGGGCCGGCGCGATCGCCCGGGTCAAGAGGAGCGGGAAAAGCACCGGCAGGTGCGGGAGGCGGCGCGCGGCGAGGCGCACGGGGCAGGCGGGGCCGCGGCGCACTCCGACCCCGACCGGGACGAGACGCTCCAGCACCCCCGGTGCGTGTTCCAGGTGCTGAAGCGCCACTTCGCCCGCTATACCCCGGAGCTGGTCCAGCAGGTCTGCGGTGTGCCGCCGGACGCGTTCGGCCAGGTCTGCGAGGCCCTGACCGAGAATTCGGGCCCGGACCGCACCACCGCGTTCGTGTACAGCGTCGGCTGGACCCAGCACACCGTGGGCGTGCAGTACATCCGGACGGCCGCCATCTTGCAGCTGCTGCTCGGAAACATCGGCAGGCCGGGCGGCGGCATCCTCGCGCTGCGCGGGCACGCCTCCATCCAGGGCTCCACCGACATCCCCACCCTGTTCGACCTGCTGCCCGGCTACCTGCCCATGCCGCACGTGCACGGCAACGACGACCTGGCCACCTACCTCGACGCCGAGAGCATGGACAAGGGCTTCTGGGCGAACATGAGCACCTATATGGTCAGCCTGCTCAAGGCCTGGTGGGGCGAGGCGGCCACGGCCGGCAACGATTTCTGCTACGACTACCTGCCCCGGCTGACCGGCAGCCACGGCACCTACGAGACCGTGGCCGCGCAGCTGGACGGCACCTGCAAAGGCTACTTCCTGATGGGGGAGAACCCGGCCGTCGGCTCGGCGAATGGCCGGATGCAGCGGATGGGCCTGGCCAACCTGGACTGGCTGGTGGTCCGGGACCTGGCCATGATCGAAAGCGCCACCTTCTGGCAGAACGGGCCGGAGATCGAGACCGGGGAAATGCGGACGCAGGACATCGGCACCGAGGTGTTCTTCATGCCCGCCGCCGCCCACACCGAGAAGAACGGCTCGTTCACCAACACCCAGCGGATGCTGCAGTGGCATCACCAGGCGGTCGAGCCGGCCGGCGACGCCCGCAGCGACCTGTGGTTCACCTACCACCTCGGCCGCCGGATCCGGGCGAAGCTGGCCGCCTCGACAGAGGAGATGGACCGGCCGGTGCTCGACCTCACCTGGGACTACCCGGTGCAGGGGCCGCTGGCTGAGCCTTCGGCGGAAGCGGTGCTGGCGGAGATCAACGGCTGGGACGCCGAGCGGAAGCCGCTGTCGTCCTACGTCCAGCTCAAGGACGACGGATCCACGGCGTGCGGCTGCTGGATCTACTGCGGCGTCCGCGCCGACGGGGTGAACCAGGCCGCCCGGCGCAAGCCAGGCGCCGAGCAGAGCTGGGTGGCGCCGGAATGGGGCTGGGCGTGGCCGCTGAACCGGCGGATCTTGTACAACCGCGCCTCGGCCGATCCCGAAGGTAAGCCCTGGAGCGAGCGCAAGGCGCTGGTCTGGTGGGACGAAGACGCAGGCAAGTGGACCGGGCACGACGTGGCGGACTTCGTCGCCGGCCGGCCGCCGTCCTACCGGCCGGCCGAGGGTGCCACCGGCGTGGACGCGATCTCCGGCATCGATCCGTTCATCTTGCAGGCGGACGGCAAGGCCTGGCTGTTCGCTCCGGCGGGAGTGCTGGATGGCCCGTTGCCTGCGCACTACGAGCCGCAGGAGTCCCCGTTCGCCAACCCGCTCTACGGCCAGCAGCGCAATCCGGTCCGCGAGATCATCAGGCACCGGCAGAACCCGCTCCAGCCGGTCGGTGACGAGCCAGGCGCGGAGGTGTTCCCCTACGTGGCCACCACCTACCGGCTGACCGAGCACCACACCGCGGGCGGCATGTCCCGCACGCTGCCCTACCTGTCGGAGCTGCAGCCCGAGTTCTTCTGCGAGGTCTCACCCGAGCTCGCGGCCGAGCGAGGCCTGGCGAACGCGGGCTGGGCCACGATCATCACGGCCAGGAGCGCGATCGAGGCCCGGGTCCTGGTCACCGAGCGGATCCGGCCCCTGGAGGTGCAGGGCCGCCGCCTGCACCAGATCGGGCTGCCGTATCACTGGGGGGCCAACGGGATCAGCACCGGCGACTCCGCGAACGACCTGGCCCACCTGTCCCTGGACCCGAACGTGCACATTCAGGAGGTCAAGGCGCTGGCCTGCGACATCCAGCCCGGCCGCCGGCCGCGCGGGCCGGCGCTGCGGGAGCTGGTGCGCGAGTACGCGCAGCGGGCCGGAATCACCGACGACACTGGGACGGAGATCTAATGAGCGTGGAACCCGCCGCCCGCGCAGGCCATCGTGACCATCCCGCCCGGATGGGCTTCTTCACCGACACCTCGATCTGCATTGGCTGCAAGGCGTGCGAGGTGGCCTGCAAGGAATGGAACGCCGTGCCCGAGGACGGGCTGAGCCTGTCCGGGATGTCGTACGACAACACGGTCGGGCTGGGCGCCTCGACCTGGCGGCACGTGGCGTTCATCGAGCAGCCCGCGGTCCCGCCGCCCGGCGCGGACGGCGCGGACGCCATGCGCTGGCTGATGTCGAGCGACGTGTGCAAGCACTGCACCGAGTCGGCCTGCCTGGACGTGTGCCCGACCGGCGCGCTGTTCCGGACCGAGTTCGGCACGGTCGTGGTCCAGGATGACGTGTGCAACGGCTGCGGCTACTGCATTCCGGCCTGCCCGTTCGGCGTGATCGCCCGGCGGGAGGAGGACGGCGGGGCGCACAAGTGCACGCTGTGCTACGACCGGCTGGGGGCGGGCCTGGAGCCGGCCTGCGCGAAGGCGTGCCCGACCCAGTCCATCCAGTTCGGCCCGCTCGATGAGCTCCGCGAACGGGCCCGGCTGCGGGTCGAGGACCTGCACCAGGCCGGACAGGACCAGGCCCAGTTGTACCTCGAGGACCCGGACGACGGCATCGGCGGCGGGGGAGCGTTTTTCCTGCTGCTCGACCAGCCCGAGGTCTACGGGCTGCCGCCCGACCCGGTCGTGACCACCCGCGATCTGCCCGATATGTGGCGGCACGTCGCCATCGCCGCAGCCGGGCTCGCCGTCACGGCGGTGGCCCTGGGTCTCGGCCGGCGCAAGTGACTCGGCCGGCGCAGGCGGGGAGGGGCCGCGGGGGCAATGGGGGCCGGCGGCGCCGGGGTGAGCGGCCCATGGTGCCCGACGCGGAATTCACCTCGTACTACGGCCGCCCGGTCATCAAGGAACCGGTGTGGAAGGTACCGGATGTACCCGGCTACCTGTTCCTGGGCGGCCTGGCCGGCGCGTCGTCGGTCCTGGCCGCCGGCGCTCAGCTATCCGGCTACCGCGAGCTGGCGAAGGTGGCGAAAGCCGGGGCGCTCGGTGCGATCAGCCTGTCGGCCGTCGCCCTGGTCAATGATCTAGGCCGGCCCAAGCGGTTCGTGAACATGCTCCGGGTCTTCAAGCCGAGTTCGCCGATGAGCGTCGGCTCCTGGCTGCTGGCCGCCTACGGCCCGGTGGCGGGCGCCGCCGCCGTCTGCGAGGTGACAGGAAAACTGCCGAAGGCCGGGCTGGCCGCCACCCTCGGCGCGGGGCTGCTCGGGCCGGGCATCGCCACCTACACTGCCGCCCTGATCTGCGACACGGCGGTGCCGGCCTGGCACCAGGGCTACCGGGAGATGCCGTACGTATTCGCGGGCTCCGCCGCCAGCGCAGCGGGCGGCCTGGGGCTGCTGGCGGTCCGCCCCCGGGACGCCCGGCCCGCGCGTGACCTGGCCGTCCTCGGTGCGACCGTGGAACTGATCGCCAAACGGCAGCTCCTCAACCGCCTCGCCGGAACCGCTGGGCAGAGCCTCGCCGAACCGTACGAGACCGGGACGACGGGCGCGATCCTCCGGCTGGCCGAGTTCCTGACGGCGGGCGCGCTGGCGGGCGCGGTGCTCGGCGGGCGAAGCCGCGCCGTGTCCGCCCTAGCCGGCGGGTCGCTGCTGGCCGCGTCGGCCATGACCAGGTTCGGGATCTTCCAAGCGGGGATGGCCTCGGCCCGGGATCCGAAGTACACCATCGTCCCCCAGCGCCGCCGCCGCGAGCAGTAAGCCGCGTCCGTCACCTAGCCCCGGGAATGAACTAGCGGCAGCCGCTGTTTTCGCGTACAGTCGTATTTATCAGGCCTCGCGATATGGGGATCCAGGCCTGTGAAGGCCCGTCAAGCGGCCAGCGGTTACGACTTCAGCTCCGTCAGTCACCGATGTTCATCAGGACCTGACGTGGAGCGTACGCGAAGTTTACGGATTCTTTTCCGGCGATGACAGCTCACCCCAGATGGCTCATCCGCCCAGGCAGGAACCTCGGTTATTCCGAACGAGCCGGAATCGTGCGCCGCGTAAAAGCTTTTACCACGCCGCCGTGTCAGCGCTTATTTCAGCGCGCTCACATTCAGCACGGACGGCCCATATTCGCTTCTTCAGCGAAAGGAAATCTTTTTATGACAACAACACTACAAGAACCAGCTGCCCGGGTCCGGGCGCAAGAAGCTGCCATCGGCATTTCAGTGTCCGGCATCGTCGATATAGGTGACGGAAGCGCCTTCCTGCGCACCTCCGGCTACCGGTGCGGCCCGGACGATGTCATCATCTCCGCCGGGCAGCTCCGGCAGTACGGGCTCAGGAAGGGTGACCAGATCGAGGGGGCCGCCCGCCCCGACAAGCGCGACGGCAAGTTCAGCCCGCTGATCCGGGTGGACACCATCAACGGAATGCCACCCGACGAGGCGCGGACCCGGGCGCACTTTGCTGACCTGACCCCCCTGTACCCGCACGAGCGTCTGCGCCTCGAGGACGGCAACTCCTCGGCGACGGCGCGCATCATCGATCTGGTGGCGCCGATCGGCAAGGGCCAGCGCGGCCTCATCGTCTCCCCGCCCAAGGCCGGCAAGACGATGATCCTGCAGACCATCGCGGCCGCGATCGCGAACAGCCACCCCGAGGTCGAATTGATTATGGTGCTGGTCGGGGAGCGGCCGGAAGAGGTCACCGACCTGCGCCGGACGGTCCGCGGCCAGGTCGTCTACTCCACCTTCGACCAGCCGGCCACCGATCACATCAGGGTCGCCGAACTGGCCATCGAGCGCGCCAAGCGCCTGGTGGAACTGGGCCGCGACGTGGTGGTACTGCTCGACTCGATCACCCGGCTCGGCCGGGCCTACAACCTGGCGGCCCCGGCGAACAGCCGGACGCTGGCCGGCGGGGTCGCGGCCTCGGCGCTGACGCCGCCCCGTCAGTTCCTCGGCGCCGCGCGCAACGTGGAGTTCGGCGGGTCGCTCACGATCCTGTCCACCGCGCTGGTCGACACCGGCTCCCGGATGGACGACGTGCTGTTCGAAGAGTTCAAGGGCACCGGCAACATGGAGATCCGGCTCCGCCGCGAGCTGGCCGAGAGGCGATTCTTCCCGGCCATCGACGCGATGCCGTCCGGCACCCGTCATGACGAGCTGCTGATGCTCCCCGACGAATACGAGGCCGTCGGCAAGCTGCGCCGCGCGCTGGGCGGCCTCGATGCCCAGCAGGCCCTCGAGCTCCTCATCGATAAGACCAGGGACACCGACTCCAACCCGGAATTCCTCAGCCAGATCCAGCGGGCCCGCTAGCGTTCGCGGCACCTGGCGACCTGCAGGACCGCTCCCCAGTGCCGCCGCACCGAATGATCTCGGCGCAGCGCTAGCCGCCGCCTGATCTCGGTGTACAGACGCTCCCGCTTCCAGTCCGCCATGGCCAGATGGCCGGAGAAGGTGCTGAGCAGCTCGATGTACTCTTCCGCGCTGTAGACACGCTCCCAGTCGTAACGGCGGACGGCGGTGACCTCGAACAGCCCGCTGGCCTCGATGTCGGCCCGGTCGTCGGGTTGTTCCCCCGGCTGCGGCTGCGGCGAACCGGGCGGCAGCCCTTCGCCGATCTCGTCGTAGACGTCCTGGATCTCACTGAAGAACGGATCACCGCCTTCGGGGAACACGTGTCCCGCGCCCCAGATGGCCAGGTGGCCGCCGGAGTGCAGCGCTTGCCAGGCCCGCTGGTACCGGACAGCAGGATCGATCCAGTGCCAGGCCGTGGCCGCGTACACCAGGCGGGCCGGCTCATCCGGCTGCCACTCCTCGAACGGGCCCTGGACCACCTCGACCGGGAATCCGGTGAGGTTCGCGCGGGCGGCCGCGGCGAGTTCGGCGCCGAGCTCGACGCAGGTGATCCGGAACCCACGACGGGCCAGCGGACGGGTGGCTTTGCCCGTGGCGCAGCCCACCTCGAGCAGGTGGTCACCAGGCACCAGCCCGGCCAGCGCCACGAGGTCATCGAACAGCGCGTCCGGATAGTCCGGCCGGACCCGGTCGTAGCGGTCAGCGGCCTGGTTGAACGTCCGCCGCAGCCGCTCACGTTCATCATCCGGAAGCACCAGGCCAGTATTTCACCGATGATTCGGAATATCAGGGTTCGTCATCACGAGGTGCCCCGCCGGAAGGAGACTCATGCCTGCCCACGACATCACCACGAGCTATTACCTCGAGCCCGGCGTCATGACCGCGCCGGGAGCCTACGGCCCGCTGCTCGCCGGCCTGCCGCCCGGGATCGCCGCGGTGGCCGAGGCGGCCCATGGCCTGCTGATCCACGAGCACATCGCCGGGCCCTACGGGGGTCACGCTCACCCAGGAAGACCGGGCCAGCGCGCACATCAGGCCGGTGGCCGGGCTGCTTGAGCGGAGGCATGGATGCGGCACCCTGCACAATCTTTTGTGCAGGGTGCCACAACCAGCACATACTTGGCCCGGCCGGGACAGTGCCGTCGGACATCACGATGTCCGATTTCCGCCGGTAATCGCGACTGGCGGGCGCCATGCTGGGGGGCATGGCGCAAACGATGAACACCTATGAGACCCCCGCGACTGAGACCCTCGAGGCGGCTGGGACGGGCGGTTTTTTCTACCAGGCCATTGCGGCTGACGAGCTTGACGCGCTCAGGGCGGCGGGGCGGGACGAGGCCGGGAACCCGCTGGAAGTGCAGATCGACCAGGACGGCGGCTCGCCGCTGCGGTGCTGCCTGCGCGAGGCCCGGCCTGGGGAGAGACTGCTGCTGATCGCCTACACGCCCCCAGGCACGGCGGGCGCCTACGCCGAGCGGGGGCCGGTCTTCGTCCATGCGGAAGGCTGCGACGGCTACCTGACGCCAGGCGAATACCCGCCGGGGTTCGCCCATCGCAAGCAGGTCGTCCGGGCCTATGACGGGCAGGGCCGGATCGCCGACGGGGTGCTGGCCGCGGACGGGCGGCAGGCCCAGGCCGTCATCGGGGAATTGCTGGCCCGGCCCGGGGTCGAGCTCGTGCACCTGCGCAACGTCGGCTACGGCTGCTATAACTGTGCCGTTCGCGTGAACGGCGTCTAGGCTTGGTCGCGGCAGATGTGCCGTCGCGGACGGCGGCTAGGTCTGGCTCCGGACAAGGTGGTGGCAGCTGAGAACCTGGCGGGCCGGGGTCATCCGGCGTTTCGCGCACCCCGGGCGCGGGTTCACCCAGGGGCTGCTCGCGGAAGACGGGACGGTGCTGGAGTCCACCGGGCTGTACGAGGAGTCCGCGCTGCGCCGGTACCAGCTCGGCGCCCGCCAGGTGGAGCAGCACGCCGACCTGCCCGCCGAGCTATTCGGAGAGGACGCACCGATGAGCACACCGGAAACTGCACCGGAAATTCAGCAGGAAATCGAACGGACGCGCGAGCGACTCGGCGAGACCGTGGAAGAACTGGCCGCCAAGGTGGATGTGAAGGCCAGGGCCCGGGACAAAGCCGCCGACATCAAGGCTAAGGCCCAGGTCACGGCGGCGGACGTGAAGGCCAAGGCACCGGCCACGGCGACCGAATGGTCCGGGCGGGTGCGCCGCAGCCAGGTCGTGCAGCGCCGCTGGCCGCTCGCGGTGGTAGCGGGAGTCGCGGTGGTCGGCACGGTGGCCATCTGGCGGCGGCGCAGGAAATGACGGCACTGAACCCGCCGGACGGCCGGTCCGCAGACGGGGCCGGCCCGCAGGACCAGGAGCAGGATTCCGGCCGGCATCAGGAATCGATACCGCCGCAGAGCCAGCTGTCTGGCGGCCCGGAGACGCCGCTCGAACTGGGCGGGACCGGCTGGAAGAACACGCTCAAGCGAACCGGGAAGAAGTTCACCCGCGACCGGTGCAGCATGACCGCGGCCGCCCTGGCCTACCACTGGTTCCTGGCCCTGTTCCCTGCCCTGATCGCCCTGCTCGGCGTGGTGACCCTGGTGCACATCGGCGCGGGCACCGTAAACCGTCTGGTGAGCGAGCTGGGGAAGCAACTGCCGCCAGGCGCCTCCACCGTTTTCGCTGACGCCATCAAGTCTGCCGCCGGCCACTCATCGGGCGGCTCACTGACCGCGGTGATCATCGGAGTGGTCATCGCGCTGTGGAGCGCTTCGAGCGGCATGGCGGCGCTGGAGACCGGGCTCGACGTCGCCTACGAGGTGCCGGTCGACCGCAAGTTCGCGGCCAAGCGGCTGTACGCGTTCCCGCTCATGCTGGCCACCGCGGTGATCGGCGGCATCGCCTCGGCGCTGCTGGTGTTCGGCCCGTCGATCGGTCACGGGATCGAGGGCCACATCGGGATCGCCGGGACGGCTTTCACCGTCGTATGGACGGTCGTGCGCTGGGTGCTGACCATCGTCTTGATCACGCTGCTGTTCTCGGTCTACTACTTCTTCGGGCCGAACCGCGAGACGCCTCGCTGGCAGTGGGTCAGCCCCGGGGGCGTGGTCGGCACGGCGATTTTCCTGCTCGCCTCGGTCGGCTTCTCCTTTTACGTGGCTAAATTCGGCTCCTACGGCAAGACGTACGGCGCCTTCGCCGGCGTGGTCATCCTGATCTTCTGGCTCTACCTGACCGGCATCGCCATCATGCTCGGCGCCGAAATCAACGCGGAATCCGAACGCCAGGCCGCGGTGCAGGCCGGGCATCCCGGCGCGCAAGCCAGCGCGGCCGAACTCCACGAGGGCAAGCCGCAGGCGCGTTAGAAACCGCCGCCGCGCTAGGCATTGTCGCCTGGCGCGGCGGGTTGACGAACGACGTGACGAACTGCTTGACCAGGTTGCTGAACTGGGTGCCGATCACCACCGCGACGGCGAGCTCCACCAGGTTTCCGCGCATGATGAAGTTCTTGAAGCCACTCAATGGGACCTGGAGTTCCTGGCCCGGGACAAATTATTCGCGCGACGCGGTCACAGTCCGGCGACGTCGGCCGACCTTGGGCATCGGCGCAGGCCCGGGCGTTAGGGTCGGGGCATGAACGTCATCCGGAGCGTCGGCTTGTTCGTCGCGGCCGGGCTGGCCGAGATCGGCGGCGGTTACCTGATCTGGCGGTGGCTGCGCGAGGGGGCGTCCTGGCCGGCCGGCCTGGCCGGGGCGGTCATCCTGGTGGTCTACGGCGTCATCCCGACGTTCCAGCCCTCCGCCGACTTCGGCCGCGTCTACGCCGCCTACGGCGGGGTGTTCGTGATCATGAGCCTGCTGTGGGGATGGTCGGTCGACGGGCACCGGCCGGACAATTACGACTGGCTGGGCGCTGCCATCGTCGCGGCGGGCGTCGCGGTGATCTTCTTCGCGCCGCGGCGCTGAAGATCTGGCGGACACTAGACGGATGATCACGAGTACCTCCCGCCCGCCGGATCCGGCTGACCCGCGGGATCCGGCTGATCCGCTCGGCCTGGCGGCGGACGCTCCTCTGCTGGCCGCCTGGCTGGACTGGATGCGCCGGGCCCAGGCCGGGCAGCTCACGCCGATGACCACGCCCGGTCACAAGCAGCGCCTGGACCTGGTGGGCACCGTGGTCGCGGGCGACGCCCCGCTGTACGGCGCCCTGGACTCGATCAAGCACGCGGATCAGCTGCGGGCTGACGCCGAGGCCCGCGCGGCCGCGCTATGGGGCGCGGACTGGTGCCGGTTCTCGGTAGCCGGGTCGACCCACGGCAACCAGGCCTTGTGCCTGGCCATCGGCCAGCCCGGCCAGGAGGTCATCATCACCCGTACCCTGCACCGGTCGCTGCTGCTCGGCCTGGTCATGGCAGGGCTGCGGCCGGTGTGGGTGCGGCCGGACATCGACCCGGTTTCCGGTCTGCCCGCCGCGGTCGCGGTGCGGACCGTGCGGGACGCGCTGGCCGCGCATCCCGACGCCTGCGGCGTGATCCTCGGCGACCCGTCCTATGTCGGCACCACCGGCGACCTGGCTGGTCACGCGCAGGCCGCGCACGAGGCCGGCGTGCCGCTGATCGTCGACGCGGCCTGGGCGGCCTACCTGGGCTTTCACCCCGAGCTTCCGCAGCACGCCATCGCCGCGGGCGCCGACGCGATGGTGACGAGCGCCCACAAGACGCTGCCCGCCTACACCCAGGGGGCGCTGGTGCTGGCCAGGACCGAACGGCTGGACGTAGCCCGGCTGAACCGGGCGTTCGATGCCACCCACACGACGAGCCCGGCCGGGTCGATCATGGCGAGCATCGACGCCGCCCGGGCGCTGCTGGCCCGGGACGGGGAGCGGCTGTGTGCCCGGCTGCTGCGGGGCGTGGCCGCGGCCCGCGAGCAACTGCGCGAGGTCCCTGGCGTCGGCGTCCTTGACGGCCCCGGAGTGGATCCGGCCAAGCTGGTCGTGCTGCTGGCCGGAGCCGGGGCGCACGGCGGACTGGTCGAGGCCGACCTGATCGCGGCGGGCATGCCGGTGGAGATGGGAGACCGGGACACCGTGGTGCCCATCGTGACGATGGCCGATGACGGGCCGCGGATCGCGGCGTTCACCGAGGTCCTGATCGCCGCCATCGAGCGGCACCGCGGCCGGCCGAGGAGGTCGGCCGCCACCGCGGCGTGGACGGTCTGGCCGCAGACGGTGCTGGCCCCCCGGGAGGCGTTCTTCGCCCGGAACCAGACCGTCGCCGCCAGCGCCGCCATCGGCCGGATCAGCGCGGAGCTGGTGGCTCCCTACCCGCCCGGGGTACCCGTGCTGGCCCCGGGCGAGCTCATCACCCCAGCAGCGCTAGCGGCGCTGCGCGAGGTGGCCGCCGACGGCGGCAGGATCGCTTACGCGGCTGACCCCACCCTGGCTACCTTCCAGGTCGTCGCCAGCTGAGGCAGCGGCCACAGAAGACCCGGTGCCATCGTGGCCCAAGCGGCCCGGCTCAGCTAGCCCGGACTCAGCTAGCCCGGACTCGGCCTGCCCGTGCTCCTCGTGCACGTACCTGCGGCCCCGCAGCAGCGACGCCACGGCCGCGACCAGGCAGGCGACGATGGCGAAGTCGAACGCGATGTCCAGACCGTGCTGGAACGGCGCCGAGATCAGCGCCGGGAAGAAGGTGTGCCCGGTCAGGTACGCGGCGTGGCTCGCAGGCAGCTTGCTCAGAGCGGGCCCGAGCAGCGTGCTGATCGGGTTATAGCCAAGCAGCGCGGCGAACAAGATCGAGACCGGCGGCAGCGCGGCCAGCCTGGCCGCGTCAGCGGACGGCACGCCCTGAGCTATCAGGCCATGGCTGAGGGTGGCGGGCAGCGACGAGGCCAGACCCAGGATGATCAGCGTGAAGAAGATGCCGATGGACAAGACCATGGCCGAGTTCTGGAACGTCGCGCTCATGCCCGCGCCGACGCCGCGCCGCTCAGGCGGCAGGCTGTTCATGATGCCCGCCCGGTTGGGTGAGGCAAACAGGCCCATGCCGATGCCGTTAAGCAGCAGGATGCCCGCGAACTGCCAGTAGACGAAGTTAACCGGCAGCACCTCGAGCAGGCCGAACGAGGCCGCGGCGACGACCATGCCGCCGGTCGCGAACGGCCGGGCCCCGAACCGGTCCGACAGGTAGCCGGACATCGGCCCGGCGATGAGGAAGCCGACGGTGAGCGGGAGCATGGCGATGCCAGCCCACAGCGGGGTCCGTTCGAAGCTGTAGCCGTGGATGGGCAGGTAGATGCCCTGCAGCCAGATGATCAGGATGAACATCATGCCGCCGCGTCCCAGCCCGGCCAGCAGGCTGGCCAGGTTCCCCGCGGTGAAGGGGCGGATCTTGAACAGGTCCAGCCGGAACATCGGTTCGGCGACCCGCGTCTCGATCACGCAGAACACCGTGAGCACGGCTAGGCCGCCGGCGATCAGGATGATCACGAGCGGGCTGGTCCAGCTCATCGTGTGGCCGCCGTAGGGCTGGATGCCGTAGGTGATCCCGACCAGCACCGCGATCAGGCCCGCGGCGAAGGTCACGTTGCCCCACCAGTCAAGCTTGGCGGGCCGGCGAATGCCCCGCTCCTGCAGCTTGAGGTAAGACCAGACCGTGCCGATCACCCCGAACGGAACCGAGACCAGGAAGACGTACCGCCAGCTGAGCGGGCCGAGCACGCCGCCGAGCACCAGGCCGATGAACGACCCCGCGATGCCGGCCACCTGATTCAGGCCGAGCGCCAGGCCGCGTTCGCCGGAGGGAAAGGCGTCGGTGAGGATGGCGCTGGAGTTGGCCATCAGCATCGCCCCGCCGACTCCCTGCATGATCCGCATGCCGATCAGCCACCACGCGGCGGCCGTGCCGTGCATCCAGGTCAGCGAGAGCATGACGGAAAACGCGGCGAACAGCGCGAACCCGAGGTTGAACATCCGGACCCGGCCGAACATGTCGCCCAGCCGCCCGAAGCTGACCACCAGCACCGCGGTGACCACCAGGTAGCCCATGATCAGCCACAGCAGCAGCGTGGTGTTGCCCGGCTGCAGCGGGTTGACGCCGATGCCGCGGAAGATGTCGGGCAGCGCGATCAGCATGATCGAGGCGTTGACGGTCGCCATCAGCATGCCGAGGGTGGTGTTGGACAGAGCGATCCACTTGTAGCCGGAACCGCTGGAGCCGCCCTCGGGCGGGCCCGCGTGACGCGGCTGGGGTGATGCGGACGGCACGAGCGTTCCTCCGTAACGGGCAGGGAATTAGTTGCTATATGACAACTAACTTATGCCGGGATGTGTTCCCGCCCGCGCCCGATGACGTTGAAAAGCCCTGATGACCTCGACGGCGTCGAGGTCATCAGGGCTGGCCAGCGCGAGAACCCGGACCGCTGGAGTCCAGGCACCCGGCTAAGCGGTGGCTCAGGCGGACCGCTTGGCACTCTCGGACCGGTTGCCGCTCTCGGGCCGGTGAGAGTTCTGGGGGCGGCGGCCTGGGTTGGTGGTGCCGCGGGCGAAACCGTCGCCGCGGGCGAAACCCTCACGGGTCCCGGACGCCGGGCGGCGGCCGCTCCCGGAGCGGCGAGACCCGGCCGACTTGCCCGGGGCGGGGAACGAGCGCGCGGGCGGCGGCGGCGGGACGGGCGTACCCGACGTCGCGATCTCCCTGACCACGTGGTGCCCGGTCGCGACCTCGTCGCTGGCCGCGGTCACGCCCGCCGCGTTGTGCAGCCGCTGGAGTTCACGGACCTGGCCGCGCTCCACCAGCGCGATGACCATGCCGGTGGCCCCGGCGCGGGCCGTGCGGCCCGAGCGGTGCAGGTAGTCCTTGTGGTCGTTGGGCGGGTCGAACTGCACGACCAGGTCGACATCGTCGACATGGATACCACGGGCCGCGACGTCGGTGGCGACCAGGACGCGAGGATGCCCGGCGGTGAACGCGTCCAGCGCTCGCTGCCGCTGATTCTGGTTGCGGTCGCCGTGGATGGCTCCGGCCTCGACACCGGCCCGGGACAGCTGTTTGGCCAGCCGGTCCGCGCCGTGCTTGGTGCGGACGAAGAACAGTGTCCGTCCCGGCCGGCTGGCGATCTCCGCCGCGACCGGCACCTTGTCCGCAGCGGACAAGACCAGGACCCGGTGCTCAGCGGGGCCGGAATCGGACGCGGTGGTCACCGCGTGCAGCGCGGGGTCGCGGACGTAGGAGGTCACCAGCTGGCCGACCCCGCGGTCCAGCGTGGCGGAGAAGAACATCCGCTGGCCGTCGGCAGGCGTGGCGTCAAGGATGCGGGTGACCGCGGGCATGAAGCCGAGGTCAGCCATGTGATCGGCCTCGTCGAGCACGGTGATCTGGATGTCGGAGAGCGTGCAGGCGTGGCGTTCCATCAGGTCGATGAGCCGGCCTGGCGTGGCCACCACGACGTCGGCGTCGCGCACTCGGGTGATCTGCTTGCCGATCGGCACGCCACCGTAGACCGTGGCGATGCTCACGTTGATGCGGCGGCCGAGCGGGGCCAGCACCTCGGCCACCTGCTGGGCCAGTTCCCTGGTCGGGACCAGGACCAGGCCGCGTGGCGCCTTATCGCGCCGCTGGCCCGCGGTGGCCATCAGCCTGGTCAGCAGCGGCAGGCCAAAGGCCAGCGTCTTGCCAGAACCGGTCTGGGCGCGGCCGAGCACGTCACGCCCGGCCAGCGCGTCGGGCAGCGCCCGGGCCTGGATCGCGAACGGCTCGTGAATGTCGTTGGCCGCGAGCGCGCTGACCAGCCGGGCGTCCAGGCCGAGTTCGGCGAAGGTGGCCGGCGTCGGCTGCGGGGCCGCCGCGGCGGCGTCCAGGGCCAGGTCAAGCTCGGAATGCGGTTGGACGCGCTGGGGGCGGGGGGCCGCAGCGGCCCGGGGGCGCCTGGTCGCGCCCATCCCGCGGCGCTGGGTGGCGCGCTCGCCGCCTCGGCCATAACGCTCAGAGGGCACGCGCGGACGCCTGGAACTGTGGGGCATGCAGAAAACTCCATCGATGGTTCGGAGGTCGCATGCTCAACAGATGTCCAACGACAACGGCAAACGGCTGATGTAGCCGCATTGAGCGCAGCGACCGGCGGGCAGCTCGCCCGCGGGAGCGGCGGCGAAGATCGCCGCCTCGAGTCCAAGACTATCAGCAGGTCCCTTATTCCCGATCGCGTACCGTGTCGTAGTCCAGCCAGGGGTCCTCGAGGAACTCACCCCACCAGGCGTCGTGGCCTGCGCGCTTGATCCGGAAGTAGACCGCGCGCCTGACCGCAGCCGAGGTGTTGCCACCGATATTATGGCCGAGCAGGTAGTGCGCCAGCAGCAGGTCCCCGGCGCGCCCCTTGACCTGCTCGGGCTCGGGCCGCCGGATCGGAGGGTAGCCGCCCGCCGCGAAGAAGGCGTCGGGTCCGTGCTGGCGGAAGTACTCCGCGTGGCTCAGATGCGTGCCCGGCCACACCCACAGATTGCCGCTGTCCTCGTCGCGCTGATCGGACATCAGCACCCCGGCGAGCATGGTGAACGTCCCCGGCCGCCCGTCCGGCTCACCCGGGGCACCGTCGATGTGGTGCATGCCGGGCCGGTGGCCGAAGGGCGGGATGTTCAGCGCCACCTGCACCTGCCAGGGCACCTCCAGCGTGCCCGGCCCGGTCAGCGACTCGGCCAGCCCGAACGCCGGGCTGCCGGTCAGCAGCGCCGCCAGCGCCGGAGCCTGCCGGGCCTCGGGAAAGTAGTTATGCGGTCCGCGCACGTCCGGGCCGGGCGGATCGTGCTTGATCAGCTCGTCGATGGCGGTCGACGCGGCGACCGTCACGTCCGGCGGAATCACCTGCGGCAGCAGCAGGAAGCCGCGCTCAGCGAATTGCTTCAGCTGTCCGGAGTTCAGCATGGGCCACACGGTAGGCCAGAGCAGGATCCGCTGGCGAAGGGTTTTCCGCCGCGGGCCCGGACGCAGAGGTCGTCAAGCTGGCGGGTCGCGCGGGCGGCGTCGTCGTCCAGGACGGTGGCCAGCAGGGTGTGGTCATCGATCCGCTGGGCCACGGCGGTCGGCGAGGCGACGACGGTCCGCGGCGCGGCGTGCGGATCGGCGATCAGCGCGCAGGCCATCACCCGGTGGCCCGCGGTCAGCCCGGCCCGCCCGGTCAGCGCCGGGTCGCCGGCCGGGTCCAGGTCGACGAACTGACGCAGGACGGGGCGGCCCCGCCTGGTCACGTCCCAGCGCAGCGTGGCCCGCCCCGGCGGTTCCCCGGTGCGGCCGAGCACGATCAGCTCCCGCCACTCGACCGCGGCGCCGGCCTCCAGGGCCAGCTCGACGCGGACATCGATCCGGCTGCCCTGGCAGACCACCAGCGTTCCGGGCTCGGCGACCAGATCGGCCCCTTCGGCCAGGTCCGCGCGGATCGACAGCGCGGCCGCGTCCCCGCGGTCCCGGCCCTGGGCCAGGCTGGCGCCGGTCGCCCGCAGCACGGCCCGGGCGCCCGGGCGCAGCCGCAGCCAGACCGACAGGTCGTCGCGGGCCAGCGGGCCCGCCGCGGTCCCGACCAGGCGGAGCTCGCAGCGGTCGTGGACCTCGCTGCGCACCTGCCGCAACGTCAGCGGCGGCGCGCAGGCCAGCTCGCCCAGGACACCGCCCGGCTCGATGACCGCTGTCGTCCGGGCGATCACGACGCGGCGACGGCGGAACGAACCGTCCGCACCCAGGCGGCGACCTCGGCGGCCGCCGGGTCCGCGGCCAGCGAGGTGAACACCGTGGGCCGCTCGCCGCGGACCGCCGCGGCGTCGCGCGCCATCACGGTCAGGTCCGCCCCGACCAGCACGGCGAGGTCGGTCTTATTGATGACCAGCAAGTCGGAACGGGTGATGCCGGGTCCGCCCTTACGCGGCACCTTGTCGCCCCCCGCCACGTCGATCACGAAAATCTGACGGTGGACCAGCCCGTAGGAGAACGTCGCGGTCAGGTTGTCGCCGCCGCTCTCGACCAGGATCAGCTCCAGGCCGGGATGGTCGGCCTCGAGCTGCTCGACGGCGTCGAGGTTGGCGCTGATGTCGTCGCGGATGGCGGTGTGCGGGCAGGCGCCGGTCTGCACGGCGCGGATGCGGGCATCGGGCAGCACGCCCGCCCGCCGCAGGAAGTCCGCGTCCTCGGTGGTGTAGATGTCATTGGTGACGACCCCTATCGTCAGCTCGCCCGACAGCGCCCGGCACAGCGCGGCGACCAGCGCCGTCTTGCCGCTGCCGACCGGGCCGCCGATGCCGATCCGGGGCACCCGGGCCCCCGGCGGTCCGTCGGCCGGGTCACCGTCGTGGTGCCCGTGTTCCTGGTGCACACGGTCATGGGCGCCCCCGCCGTGATGGTCGTGCCGAATTTCAGGACGCAAAGAGACGCACCTCCGCGGTGAGATGGAAATCGGCGAGCAGATCGAGGGCCGGCGCCCCGTCGGCCGGCAGGCAGGACGGCGGTTGCGCGGCCGACCGGGCGGCGGCCGCCGCGCAGTCGTCGATGCCGGGAGCCAGCCGGGCCAGCATGGCCTGGACGGCGAACGGGTCCAGGCCGAGCAGGCGCACGGCCGCGCTGGCGGGTCCGCTGCAGGCCGACAGCGCCGCGGCTCGCGCGGCCAGCTCGGCACGGGCTGGCTGGCGGGTCCGCTGCAGGCCGACAGCGCCGCGGCTCGCGCGGCCAGCTCGGCCGAGCCCCCGGCCACGCCGACACCGGCGCCGAGCACGAGCGGATGGTGCGGCGCGGGCTTACCGCACTGCGCCCAGGGCGTCACCAGGTCAGCCTCGGGGAGCAGCGGCCGGAGCAGCCGCACCAGCCCGCCGCCGAGCTGACGGGACGCCGTGCGCATCGCCTCGGAGACCGTGCGGGCCTCGAACTCGGCGTCCAGGATGGCCCACTGGAGGGGATCCGCCGGGCGGGCGGGCGAGGTAGATGGCGCGGATACCCGGGTTCGTTCGGAATCATGGGATTGAAGCCAGCATGAGGCGGCGGCGAACGCGGCCGCGACCCGGGCGGAAGTCCGGAGCCTGGCCCGGCAGAAGTCCTCCAGGCTGGCCAGCCCGGTGACCAGGCCGGTGCCGACCGCGGCCTCCATCCCGCCCGAATGGTGGTGCGCGCCGGCCGGGGCCCGCGAGTCGACCAGGAGCAGCAGCAGCGCGTTCATCGCTTTAGAACAAGAAGTAGCGCTGGGCCATCGGCAGCTCGCCGGCGGGCTGCGGCTCGATAAGCTCGCCGTCGACGCGGACCGCGAACGTCTCGCTGTCCACGTCGATGGCCGGCAAGGCGTCGTTCTCGGGCAGGCTGGCCTTGGACAGGCCCGATACGTCCCGGGTCGGGACCAGCCGCCGCTCGCTTTCCCAGCGTTCGCCCAGGCCGGCCTCCAGCGCCGCCGGCGACACGAAATGCAGGCCGAGCCGGGCGGGCATCGCGCCGAAGGCCCCGAACATCGGCCGGGGCAACTGCGGCTGCGGGGTCGGGATGGAGGCGTTGGCGTCGCCCATGTTGGCCCAGGCGATCACGCCGGCCTTGAGCACCAGGTGCGGCCGGACGCCGAAGAAGGCCGGCTCCCACAACACCAGGTCGGCCAGCTTGCCCGGTTCTACCGAGCCGATTTCGCCGTCGAGTCCGTGGGTCACCGCGGGGCCGATCGTGTATTTGGCCACGTAGCGCCGGGCGCGCAAGTTATCGGCGGGGCCGTCGCCGGGCAGCGGGCCGCGGCGCTGCTTCATCACGTGCGCCGTCTGCCACGTCCTGATGATCGTCTCGCCGATCCGGCCCATGGCCTGGGAGTCGGAGCCGATCATCGAGATCGCGCCCATATCGTGCAGGACGTCCTCGGCCGCCATCGTCGAGGGCCGGATGCGTGACTCGGCGAAGGCCAGGTCCTCCGGGATCGAGCCGTTGAGGTGATGGCAGACCATCAGCATGTCGAGGTGCTCGTCGAGGGTGTTGCGCGTGTAGGGACGGGTCGGGTTGGTGGAGGAGGGCAGCACGTTCGGGTGCGCGGCGACCTTGATGATGTCCGGTGCGTGACCGCCGCCGGCGCCTTCTGTGTGGTAGGTGTGGATCGGCCGGCCGCCGATAGCCGCCAGCGTCGACTCCAGGTAGCCGGCCTCGTTCAGGGTGTCCGTATGGATCGCCACCTGGACGCCCGCGGCCTGGGCCACGGTGAGGCAGGCGTCGATGGCGGCCGGGGTCGTGCCCCAGTCCTCGTGCAGCTTGAAGCCGGCCGCCCCGGCCCGCAGCTGCTCCCACAGGCCCGGCTCGCTGACCGTGTTCCCCTTACCAAGCAGGACCATGTTGACCGGCCACTGGGTCGTCGCGGCCAGCATCATCTCCAGCCAGAACGCCCCCGGCGTGACCGTGGTCGCCTTGGTGCCCTCAGCCGGCCCGGTGCCGCCGCCGATGAGCGTGGTCATCCCGGCCGCGAGCGCGACCGGGATCTGCTGCGGCGCGATCAGGTGCACGTGAGCATCGATGCCGCCCGCAGTGAGGATCAGGCCGTTGCCCGCGATCACCTCGGTCGACGGGCCGATGACGAGCTCGGGCGTGACCCCGTCCATGGTGTCGGGATTACCGGCCTTGCCCAGGGCCACGATCCAGCCGTCGCGCACGCCGATGTCGGCCTTGATCACGCCCCAGTGATCGAGCACGACCGCTCCGGTGATCACCAGGTCGGGGGTGCCCTGCGCGCGGGTGGCGACGGCCTGTCCCATCGACTCACGGATCACCTTGCCGCCGCCGAAGATCGCCTCGTCCCCGGCCAGCGGCCCGGGGCCGCCGCACCGGTCCTCGGTCACCTCGATCAGCAGGTCCGTGTCGGCCAGCCGCACCCGGTCACCGGCGGTCGGGCCGTACAGGGCCGCGTACCTGGCCCGGGATACGTCAGTCATCGCGCGCTGCTTCTGAGTCAACCGGGGCCTGGGCCGGAGCCGGGCCGTCCAGCGGGCCGGCCCACTCGGCCCGCAGGCCGGGGACGACCCGGGTCCCGGCCAGCGCCACCAGCGACACCTGCATCGACACACCGGGTTCGAACCGCACCGAGGTCCCGGCCGGGATGTCCAGCCGGTAGCCGCGGGCCGCGGCGCGGTCGAACGACAGCGCGGGGTTCGCGGCGGCGAAATGATAGTGCGAGCCGACCTGGATCGGCCGGTCTCCTGAGTTCTCCACGACCAGGTCGATGCGGGCCCGGCCCGGACCGAGTTCGATTGTCCCGTCCGGGGTGAGGATCTCGCCGGGAATCACTGCGCCGCTCCCTTCAGCGGATCGGCCGTCAGCGGATAGGACTGTGCAGCGTGACCAGCTTGGTGCCGTCCGGGAACGTCGCCTCGACCTGGACCGAGTCCAGCATCTCGGGGACGCCCGGCATGACGTCGTCGCGGCGCAGCACCTCACGGCCGGCCGACATCAGCTCCGCCACCGACCGTCCGTCGCGGGCACCCTCAAGCACGAACGAGGTCAAGATCGCGACCGCTTCCGGGTAGTTCAGCTTCAGGCCCCGGCCCCGGCGGCGCTCGGCCACGTCCGCGGCCAGCGTGATGAGCAGGCGTTCCTGCTCATGTTCGGTCAACCGCATAGCTGCACCATATGGCAACCGCTGTTTCGGCTGCGTTAACTAACCCGCGCGGGAAGCCCGCGCCGCACCGAGACGGACTCAGCGGTCCGGCCTGGACCGGCGCCGGGCTGGAGCCGGGCGGGACGGGTGCTTCGGCGTGGCCGGCCCGCGGTCTTGCGGGCTGAGCTGGTCTGGCCCGCCAGCAAGCCAGCAGCGGAAGGGCGACGGCGTGCGGGCGTTGTCCGGGAAGCAGCCCTCGGACTGGCCGGGCTCCGGGTAACAAGGCTGCGCTTGGCTGCGGAACATCTGGTCCGGTTCCTCTCGCTGGCCGTGAAGAAGATATATCGCAACTAGTCTACCCGCGGTACGGTCATCGGGCCAGGGCGCCGCCCGGCGGCCCGGCGTGAAATAGCGGAGACCGCCGCGGGGTTCCATACGTGGTGCCCCTACCCGCAACCAGCGGGTGGGCGCCGGTGAAGGAGCTGACGTGCCGGACAACTACCGCATGGACCCAGAGGCCATCTCCCAGCTGAACCGAGAGCAGTACCGGGTCACCCAGAAGAACGGTACCGAGCCTGCGTTCAGGAACGAGTTCTGGGATAACAAGGAGCCTGGCCTCTACATCGATGTCGTTTCCGGCGAACCGCTGTTCGCCTCGGTCCACAAGTACGACAGCCGCTCCGGCTGGCCGAGCTTCACGGTGCCGGTCGAGCCGGGCAACGTGGTGGAGAAGCGGGACCGCAGCCTGTTCATGGCCCGGACCGAGGTCCGCTCGGCGCACGGGGACAGCCATCTGGGTCACGTGTTCCCCGACGGGCCGGCCGAGGCGGGCGGGCTGCGCTACTGCATCAACTCCGCCGCCCTGCGCTTCATCCCGGTGGACGACCTGGAGCGCGAGGGTTACGGCGACTACCGCAAGCTGTTCGAGCAGGGCGACGACACCAGGAGTGCATCATGACCGACCACACTGAGAAGGCCATCCTGGCCGGCGGCTGCTTCTGGGGCGTGCAGGACCTGGTCCGCAAGCTCCCGGGCGTGCTGTCCACCCGCGTCGGCTACACCGGCGGGGACGTGCCCAACGCGACCTACCGGCGGCACGGCACCCACGCTGAGGCGCTCGAGATCATCTTCGACCCGGAGAAGATCTCCTACCGGGATCTGCTCGAGTTCTTCTTCCAGATTCACGACCCGAGCACGAAGAACCGGCAAGGTAACGACAGGGGGACCAGCTACCGCTCGGCCATCTTCTACACCAGCGAGGCCCAGAAGCAGGTCGCCGGGGACACGATCGCCGACGTCGACGCCTCCGGGCTATGGCCGGGCCGGGTTGTCACCGAGGTCACGGCCGCCGGGCCGTTCTGGGAGGCCGAGCCGGAGCACCAGGACTACCTCGAGCACTACCCCAACGGTTACACCTGCCACTTCGTCCGCCCGGGCTGGAAGCTGCCGCACCGCGCGGACCAGGTAACCCGGTAACTGCCGAGGGGGCCGTCGCTGGCTTGAGGTCACCGTGACCAACCCGCGGATCTATTCACCCCCGGTCACGTCGGCGGATGCCTGGCAGCGCGTTGAGGACTGGCCACTGGTTATCGGTCAGGCGGTGAGCACCGGGTGCCCGAGTCCGGCGTCCGACGTCACCACGCCGTCGGTGTAACTGACGACGTTGGTCCGGAGCGCCGGGACCCGCGGGCCGGGCAGCACGATGCCGATCAGGTTCAGCGGGTCCGCGGCGGACAGCTGGATCGTCTCGCCGTTCGGCGGCCGCTTCCTGATCTCGCGCAGCATACCCACCGCGTCCGGGTGGGCGAACTGCTCGCCGCTGAACCCGTTGACGAACCGCCCGCCGCTGACGGTCCCGCGGGCCTCCATCCGCCGCAGCGCCCACAGCACCTCACGCCACGGGACGGCCAGGTTCTCCCGGACCAGCAGGTCGCGGAAGACCACGCCCCAGCGGACGGCCAGCTGTTCCGCGACCGCCTCAGCCAGCTCGTCCGGGTCGCAGTCGGGCGCGGAGCCGGGCAGCAGCGACCACCGGCCTGACGTCTTCGCGCTGAGCTGGCTGCCGCGGCGGAGCCGGTGCCTGCCGGGCGCGTTGTGCAGGGCGCGGCGGGCGAACAGGGACCGGACGGCGCGGAAGCCGTCCGCGGTGATCAGGCCCCGGGCCACCCCGTCCCACAGCGCCTCCTCGATCTCGGCGGGCAGCCGCCCGGTCGCCATGGCCAGGTCCGGCGGGAACAGGGCGCCGCGATCCCTGAGCGCCTCGATCACGTCACTGGTCCGGCCAGGCCCCGGCTCGGCGGGGCAGCGGTCGCCGCGCGCCGCCCGCAGCAGCCAGGCCAGGTCATCGCGGATCGTCAGGGTGATCGGGGTGGCCCGGGACGGGGCCAGCCCGCCGCGGCGGGGGAGTTCGTCGTTGTCCCCGCGGACCGACAGCCGCCCCCAGGCGATGCCGCCGTCCAGGCACGCCTCGTCCAGCCATTCCCGGCGGTAACCGGTCACCCGCGCGGGGAAGATGGCCTTCTCCCAGGCGCCGGCGGCCAGCTCAAAGCCCTGCAGCTGCTCGACGACGGCCAGCACGCCCCGGCTGCCCTCTCGCCTGGTATCCGGGGTGACATGCTGCCAGCGCAGCAGGAAGCGCATGAAGTCCTGGGCCGTGACCGGCTCGATCTCCCGCCGTCTGCGCTGCCGGGTGTAGCCGTGGATCCTGGTCAGCAGCCTGCGGGCGCAGAATTCCTCGGCTCCGTCCGGGTCGGTGAAGCGACCCCGCAGCGCGAAACCTTCCTCCTCCAGGCGGATGAGAGCGAGCGTGACGTCCGGCATCGGCAGCGCGGTGGCCTGCGCCAGGTCGTCCGCCGTGACCGGCCCGAGGACATCGAGGTGACCGCGGAGCATCTCGGCCGCGGCGGCCTCGGCTTCCATCGGTCTGGACCCGCAGGCCTGCGGGTTCCCCGGCGGGACCGGCGCGCCGGGGAACAGCGGCGGCAGGATCGCCTGCCGCTCGGCGGCACACCACAACGGCCCGTCGCGGGCATCGAACTCGGCCGCGCGGCCGGCCGCGGCCAGGTCATCGAACCAGCGACGCCACGACGGGTGCGGCCGCATGACGAACAACGTCATCAGCAGGTCGTGCAGCTCGTCCGCGTCTCGGGGCTGCGGCCTGACCTGCTCCCTGACCCGCTCGATCGCCCCGGGATCGAGCCGGGCCAGATCGCGGGCGTCCACCGGCAGCCCGCGCGGGATCTGCACCTGCCGGCTCCGGCGGTTTGCGGCCTCCGTCTCGTCGTCCAGGTAGGTGAACGGCATGCCGTTCAGGATCTCGTGGGCGAGCACTGATGGCTCGGTGGTGTCGCGCGTGATCACGCTGATCCGGCCGGCTTCGATCCCTGCGACCAGCTCCCGCAGCCCGTCGATGTCCATCGCCTCGTGCAGGCAGTCTTCGAGCGTCTGCCGGACCAGCGGATGGTCAGGAATCTCCATCGGGCCGGGCGCCACGTTCTCCTGGCAGGCGGCCAGGGTGGGGAACACGGCCGCCATCAGGTCGTCGGACTCCATCCGCTGGATCGCGGGCGGGTTCTTGCGGCCGCCCCGCATCCGCAGCACCGTCAGCGACGTGTTCAGGTTCCACCGCCAGCGGGACTGGAACAACGGCGAGGTCAGCACCGCCTGCCGTAGCACCTGCTCCACCGTGGCCGAGGCCAGGAACTTCGGCACCCGGTCCAGCGGGAAACTGTGCTGCGGCCCGAGCGACAGCAAGATCGCGTTATCGCTGGCCGCCGCCTGCAGCTCGAAGTCGAACGTCACGCAGAACCGCTTGCGCAGGGCCAGCCCGAACGCGCGGTTCACCCGGGCGCCAAACGGGGCATGGCCGACGAGCTGCATCCCGCCGGCCTCGTCAAAGAACCGTTCCAAGATGATGGTGTCCATGGTCGGCAGCGCCCCGAGCGCGGCCAGCCCGGCTCGCAGGTAACCGATGATGGTGTCCGACGCGGCCCGGCCGATCCCGCATTCGGCCTCCAGCCAGCGCCGGGCCGCGGCGGGCTCGGAGTCCGCGACGGCCTGGCGCAGCGCGCAGACCTCCTCGGAAAGCTCCCTGGTGCGCCCGGGCGCCTCCCCTTGCCAGTGCGGCACCGAGGGAGGCGCCCCCTGCGCGTCCACCACCCGGACCGTCCCCGGCTCCACCCGGCGGATCCGCCAGGAGTGGGTGCCGAGCAGGAAGACGTCGCCCGGCGTGCTCTCCACCGCCCATTCCTCGTGCACCGTGCCGATCTGGACCTCGTCGGGCTCGGCGATGACCCGGAAGTCGCCCAGCTCGGGGATGGCCCCGCCCGAGGTCAGCGCGGCCAGCCGGGCACCGCGGCGGCCCTTCACGGTCCCGTTCACCCGGTCGCGGTGCAGGTAGTACGCGCGGCGGCCGCGGCCGGTACGGATCCCCTCGGCCAGCAGGTCGGCAATGTCCTCGAAGTCCTGCTCGGACAGGTCCCGGAACGGCGCGGCGTGGCGGGCCAGCTCGAGCAGCTCACCCTCTGACCACGCCTCGGCGGCCGACTCGGCCACCAGCTGCTGGGCCAGGATGTCCAGCGGCCGCACCGGGACATGAATGACGTCCAGCCGGCCGCGACGCACACCGCGCAGCAGCGCGGCACATTCCACCAGCTCGTCCCGGGTCGTCGGGTACAGCTTTCCGCAGGGCGTCCCGGTGCGGGTGTGATTCGAACGGCCTACCCGCTGCAAGAAGGTGGCGAAGCTGCGCGGTGAGCCGATCTGGCAGACCAGCTCGACCGGCCCGATGTCGATGCCGAGCTCAAGGGAGGCCGTGGCCACCAGTGCTCGCAGGTCACCCGCGCGCAGCCGGGCCTCGACCCGCTGCCTGCGCCCCCGGGACAGGGAGCCGTGATGGGCCGCCACCTGCGCCCCGAGCTCCTCGCCCAGACGTTCCCCCAGCTGATGGGCGACCCGCTCGGCCATGCTCCGGGTGTTGACGAACACCAGTGTGGTCCGGTGGCTGCTCACGTGCCCGGCGATCAGGTCCAGGATCTGGGCCATCTGCCCGGTGGTGGCGATCGCGCCGAGCTCGTCGTCGGGCAGTTCCAGGGCCAGGTCCAGCTCTCGGCGGTGCCCGGAATTCACGATCGCGCACCGTGGCGTGCCTCCGGCGTCGTCGCGGTCAGGGCCCGAGCCGACCAGCAGCCGGGCGACGGTCTCGATCGGGCGCTGGGTGGCGGAAAGACCCACCCGCTGCACGGGCTCGTCCGCGACGTGCGCGAGCCGCTCCAGGGTCAGGGCCAGGTGCGAGCCGCGCTTGTTCGAGGCGACGGCGTGGATCTCGTCCACGATCACCGTCGTGGTGCTGCGCAGCATGGACCGGCTTCGCTCCGCGGTGACCAGCAGATACAGCGATTCCGGGGTGGTGATCAAGATGTCCGGCGGGTGCTTGAGCATGGCCGCCCGCTCGGCGGCGGCCGTGTCGCCGGTCCTGACCGCCACCCGGATCGCGGGGGCGCTGAGCCCGAGCTGGGCGGCCACCGCGGTGATCTCGCGCAGCGGCGCTTCCAGGTTCTGCTGGATGTCTGTCGCCAGCGCCTTCAGCGGTGACACGTAGACGACCTGGGGTCCGGTCCCGGGTGGTGAGCCAATCCTCGGGCCCTCCGCTGGGCCGTCCGGGCGTGCGCCTGCGGCGTCGTGCCCGCAGTACAGATCGTGCGGGCAGGCCCGCTCATGGGCCCGGTACAGCCGGTCGATGCAGACCAAGAAGGCCGCCAGGGTCTTGCCGGAACCGGTCGGCGCCGCGATCAGCGTGTGCCGGCCCGCGGCGATCTCCCGCCAGCCCGCGGCTTGCGGCTCGGTCGGGCCTGCCGGGAAGCGGCCCGCAAACCAGGTCCGCACCGCGGGATGAAAGGACTCGAGCATCCGCTCACGGTACCTCCGAGCCCTGACATTCCGGCCCGGATCAGGCCATAAGGCCAGGTCGCTGCCTCAGGGACCGGGAAGAGGATCGGGGCGGGGTCGGCCGCGGCGAAATGGGTAGCTTGATGACGTGACCACGGCCATCGCGCAGTTCATGCGTGAGCTCGAGCGGATATGGGATGAGCACCTGGCGGCTCTGCTCGGCCGCCGTGACCTGGAGGGTGCGCTGGCGCAGCTGACGGCCGAGTCATCGGTGCTGCACATTCCGGCCATGACCGGTGCCACCGGAGGGCAGGCCGTCGAGCGCTTCTACGCCGGGGTTTTGCTGCCCCGGCTACCCGGCGACCTGACCTGGACCAGGATTTCCCGCACGGTGGACCGGTGGCGGCTGGTCGATGAGGTGACGGTGTCGTTTACGCACGACCGTGAGCTGCCCTGGCTGCTGCCCGGCATCGAGCCCACGCACCGGCGGGCCGAGGTTCTGGTTATCGCGGTCGTCGCCTTCGAGCGCGGCCGGATCCGCTCGGTGCGAATGCTGTGGGATCACGCCACGCTGACCGCTCAGCTGGACCTTCCCGGCCTCGTCGCGTCAGGCTAGCGGGTCCGGGTACCGTTACTGGCCGAGCAGCCAGCGCCCGGGCGCGATCAGCTCGCGGGCCTGAGCCGGTCCCCATGATCCGGGGGCGTACGGCTGGACCTTGGGCGGGTTCGCCAGCAGCGGGCCGGCCACCTTCCACACCGCGGCCAGGCCGTCCGGCCGGGTGAACAGCGAACGGTCGCCAGTGAGCACGTCATGGATCAGGCGGACGTAAGGCGGTAGCGGGTTCGCGCCGTCCAGGCCCGACAAGGGGATCGAGGCGTGAGCGTTATCGAGGTCGAGACCGGGGCCTGGCTTCTTGGCCACCAGGGACAGGTCGATCTCGCCGTCCCCCGACAGGGAGAAGGACAGCACGTTCGAGTCGCAGGACAGCTGCCCGGCCAGGGGCCCGGCCGGCTCGCGCAGGATCAGGCTGACCCGCTGCCTGGATGCGGCCAGCCGCTTGCCGGTGCGCAGGTAGAACGGCACCCCGCGCCAGCGGGGATTGTCGATCCACATGCGGGCGGCGACGAACGTGTCCCGGCTGGAGCTGGCCGCTACTCCAGGGACGTCGCGATAGCCGGTGAACTGGCCGAGCACGACCTCGGCCGGGTCAAGCGGCCGGAATGACTTGATGACCTTCTCGCGTGCGGCCTGCAGGTCGAGGGCGCCGAGGCTGGCCGGCGGCTCCATCGCCACCTCCGCCGCTACCTGGAACAAATGGGTGACGAGCATGTCAAGCACCGCGCCGGTGGCGTCGTAGAAAACCGGCCGGTCGGTGATGCCGAGCTTCTCCGGCACGTCGATCTGAACGGACTCGATATGCTTGCGATTCCACATCGAGGCGAACAGCTCGTTGGCGAACCGCAGCAGATGCAGGTCCTGTGTTGCTTCCTTGCCCAGGAAGTGGTCGATCCGGTAGACCTGCTGCTCATCAAGGACGGAATGGACGGTACGGTCCAGGGACCGGAAGGCCTGCGGCGACGTGCCGAACGGCTTCTCGTAGACCACCCGGGCGTCCTTGGCCAGGCCGTGTCCGCCGAGCGCTTTCGTCGTCTCGGCAAAGGCCACCGGGGGCACGGCGAGATAGTGAACCAGCTGCGGATCGCCGCCCAGAGACTTACCCGCCTCTTCCAGGACGTCGAGGAGGCTGCCCGGACTGTCGCTGTTGAAGCCACCCCCGGCGAACAGCACCCGCTCGGCAAAGCCCTTCCATGCGTCCGGCTCCGGGTGCGGGCCGAACTCGGTGAGCACGTTGTGGACGTGGGCGCGGAAATCCTCGTGCGCCACGTCGCCGCGGCCGTTGCCCACGAGCAGCCAATCCCGGGGCAGCAGGCTCTCGACGGCCAGCCGGTAGAACGCCGGGAGCACCATGCGCTTGGCCAGATCACCGGTCGCGCCGAACAAGACGAAAATCGTGGGCCCCAGATCGTGGCCTGATTTTCCGTGACGGTTCGCGGTCGCCATACCTCCAACCTACGTGAGCGCTCGGGGAGCGCCCGCATCCTGGCTGGCTCGATGGCGGGGTACTAGGGTTTGAAGACGAGCATGTGATCAACTCGAACGAGGAGAAGCGATGCCAACTCGCACCGCGCGCACTGGCTGGACCGGAACCCTGGAGCAAGGTGTGGGCCAGGTCGAGCTGACGAGTTCCAAGATCGGCACCTATGAGGTGTCCTTCCCCAAGCGAACCGCCGAGGACGCCGGTGGCTACACCAGCCCCGAGGAGCTCATCGCGGCGGCCCATTCGGCCTGCTACGCGATGCAGCTGTCCGCGCTGATCGCGCAGGCCGGCGGCACGCCGCAGGCACTCGATGTGCAGGCTGACGTCTCGCTCGGGCCGGACCCGGCCGGCGGCTTCCGGCTGACCGGCATCAAGCTCACCGTCCGCGGTGAGGTGGAGGGCCTTGACACCGCCCAGTTCGCCCAGGTGGCGGCTGACGCTAAGGCCAGCTGCCCGGTCAGCAAGGCGCTCACCGGGGTCGACATCACCCTGGACGCAGCGCTCGAGAGCTGACCGCACGCGCCGCGAAGGCCGGGGCCGGGCTGGCTAAAGCGCCAGCCCGCCGTCGACGGGAATGACGGCTCCGGTGATGGCGCTCGAGCCGTCTCCGGCCAGGAACGCCAGCACCGCGGCCACCTCGGCCGGGTCAAGCAGCCGTCCGAGCGGTTGCTGCGCCGCGAAGGCCCCGGCGTCGGCCAGGCCGTAGATCCGGGCGCTTTCGTCCAGCATCGGGGTGGCCGTCGAACCGGGGCTGACCGCGTTCGCGGTGACGCCGGTCCCGCCCAGCTCGGCGGCGAGGGCGCGGATGAAGCCGGCCACTCCGGCTTTGGCCGCGCAGTACGCGGCGAGCATCGGCAGGCCGCGGGTGGCGGCGGCGGAGGCGACGGCCAGGAACCGGCCGTGCCGCGGCTCCGGGCGGCGCAGCAGCGCGGGCACCGCCACCCGGGCCAGGGCCAGCACGCCGCCGAGGTTGATGTCGAGCACGGCCTGCTCCTGCTCGGGCGGGAGCTGCCAGGCGGGCACGCCGCCGGCGATGACGCCCGCCGCCGCGATCGCGGCGTCCAGCCCGCCCCAGCGATCCTCGGCCAGGCCCACGGCGGCGGTCAGGGCGCCGGCATCACGGGTGTCGGCCTGCACCGCGACGACGGTCTGGTCACCGGCGGCCGCACAGGCGCTGGCCGCCACGCGGTCCAGCTCGTCGCGGGATCCCAGCGGGTACGGCAGGGCCGGGTCGTCGGCGCACCGGTCCGCCGCGACGACGCGCCACCCGCTGGCCGCCAGGGCGGTGACGGTGGCCGCGCCGATGCCGCGCGCCGCGCCGGTGACGAGCGCGACGCGATCCGCGGAAGGGCCCATACCCGTTACAGCTGTCCCTTAGCCGTCTCGCCGGCCGGCACCGCATCCAGCACGATGACCTCGGGTGCCCCGCTGACCTTGCCCGCGAGCTGAGGGTTCAGCGCGGCCAGGGCCGCGCCCTTGCTGTGCGTGCCCAGCGCCTCGCGGCTAGCCCATTTCTCGATCATGATCAGCCGGTCGGACGTCTGGTGCAGCGCGTACAGCTCGCAGCCGTCCTCGGCGTGCACCCGGGGAATGGTCGCGGTGAAGGCCGCGATCACCTCGTCGCGGTGCTCGGGCAGCGGGGTGATGGTGGCAACGACGACAACAGACACTGATAGCTCCTCGGTTAGGCCAGGTCAGTCGGTGAAGATCGCGCTCAGGGCGGGCGCGACATCGGTATAGGTGCGGATCCGCCGCAGCCGCCCGCAGCCGCCCGCGGCCGAGGCGGGCGAGCTCGCGGGCCAGGTCCGCGTCCTGCTCGCCGGAGGTGTCGAGCAGGCGGTCCCGACGCGTTCGCTCATGACGCTCTCCTAGCTGCGCAGGTAGGAGAGCAGATGGGCTAGTGCTTTCGTCAGCCCGATTTCCGTCACACGGTGACGAATATAGTTCGCATGTTAACGTCACCGTGTGCCATAAGCAAAACTGGTCCTGGTTAACTCTTCCGGCTCTTCTCCCTGGAGGCAGCGATCGTGCTGACCGGCAAGGCGGTGGACGCTGCAGGCAGCCGGCGCGGCCGGCCTCCAGGCACCAGTCGCCGCGAGCTTGAGCTGATCGCCCTGCGGCTGTTCACCGACCAGGGCTTCGACAGCACCACCATCGAGCAGATCGCCGCGGAGGCCGGGGTCAGCAAGCGGACGTTCTTCCGCTACTTCGGCTCGAAGGCCAGCGTCTTGTGGAGCGAGTTCGACAGTGAGGTCGGCACCATCCGCGCGGCGCTGGCCGGGGTGCCGCCCGAGGTGCCGATGATGGACGCCATCCGCCGCGCCGTGGTCACGGCCAACCACTACGGGCCCCAGGATGTCCCCGAGCTGCGGATGCGGATGAACCTGATCGGCGGCGTGCCGGCCTTGCAGTCCAGCGCGGCCATTCACTACGACGCGTGGGAGCGGGCTATCAGTGATTTCGCCGCGACCAGGATCGGCCAGCCGGCCGACTCGCTGTATCCGCTCGCGGTCGGCCGGGCCACCCTGGCGGCCTGCCGCGCCGCCTATGATCGCTGGTCCGCCCGGGCCGACGCGGACCTGACCTTCTACCTCGACGCGGCGCTGGCCGCGCTCGCGGCCGGGTTCGAGCCGACCGTGGTCCGGGCCAGCGCGCAGGCCCTCAACGAGCATGTCTCGGAGC
>OCTA010000276.1_pt1 | contig 46978 bp, 42 predicted proteins | sample 1538991 | NCBI WGS metagenome assembly OCTA01 (sample SAMEA3539302, study PRJEB22396) | soil metagenome | biome: tundra; feature: field; material: soil | place: USA | collected 2010-05 | depth 0.15 m
GCTCTGGACGGAGGGCGCCAAGGGCGCCAAGTTCGACAGCTCGCACGATCGCCGCAGCCCCTTTTCGTTCGCGCTCGGCAAAGGGCAGGTCATCAAGGGGTGGGACGAGGGCGTGGCCGGCATGAAGGTTGGCGGCAAACGCACGCTGATCATCCCGCCCGACCTCGGCTACGGCGCGCGCGGCGCCGGTGGCGTCATCCCGCCCCACGCCACGCTGCTGTTCGAAGTCGAGCTGGTCGATCTGAAGTAGCGCGAACCAGAGCGGCGCGCACCCGCCCTCCGAAATACGGGCTAACCTGACGGGCATGGGACAGATCATGCTGCCGGATCGGGTCGGCCGCGCGATCACCGCCTCCGCCGGACCTATCGTCTTCCTGACCGGCGCGGGGATCTCCGCGGAGAGCGGCATCCCGACCTTCCGCGGGCCGGAGGGGTTCTGGCGGGTCGGATCGCGGAACTACCAGCCGACCGAGATGGCGACCGCCGTGGCGTTTGCGCGCATGCCGGCAGAGGTCTGGCGCTGGTACCTCTTCCGGCGTGGGGTCTGCCGTTCCGCCGCGCCCAACGCCGCGCACCGGGCGTTGGTCCGCTTCGAAAAGCGCGCGGGCGATCGGTTTCTGCTGGTCACCCAGAACGTCGATGGCCTGCACCTGCGGGCCGGAAACTCCGCCGCGCGGACCTACCAGATTCACGGCAACGCCGACTTCTGCCGGTGCATGCGCGGCTGTCTGCCGGTCGTTCGAGAGCTACCGGTGAAGCTGTCCGAGAGCTGGGAGAAGGAACGTTCGCTCGACGACGCCGAGCTGGCGACGCTCCGCTGCGCCTGCGGTGAATGGTTGCGTCCCCATGTCCTCTGGTTCGACGAGTCGTACGACGAGCCCGTCTATCGCTACGTGAGCGCCCAGCGAGCGGCCGAGACGGCGGCGGCGCTGATCGTCGTCGGGACGAGCGGAGCGACCTCGCTGCCCACCCGGATGTGCGAGACAGTCGCCGCGCGCGGCGCGCCGCTCATCGTGGTCGATCCAGAGCCGACGGTCTTCTCGGCAGTGGCGGAGGCCAGCGCGCGTGGCGTGTACCTCCGAGGCACCGCCACCGAGATCGTTCCGGAGCTGACCGAAGCCCTGGGCGCGCTCGCGCTCGGCCGGGGCGTTTGACGCTCGCGCCGTCGCTGCGAGATCACGCGGAGCACTTCGACGTTCAGATCAAGCCTCGCTTTGGATTGGCGCTCTGCGCAAGAAATGGCCGGGGCCCGGTCGTTTTTCTGCCTTCTCTGGCGTGGTCGTTCGACCTCCCTGTATCCCCGCATCTCCGCGGAGACGGCCCCGCAGAGGGAGGTTCGGCATGAAACGACACATTCGATGGTTGATTTTCTCGTCGTTGGGCGCCGCAGCGGCCATCGGCGGCTTCGGCTGTTTGGGCAGCGAGTCCGACGACACCACCACCACGGTGAGTGAGCTGTCGCTGGGCGACGCGCTACCCGGAACGAACGCGGCCACTTTTGCTGCGGCCAAGGCGAACTTCGGCGAGACCGAAACGCAAGCGGACGGGCTCGGGCCGATCTTCAACGAGCGAAGCTGCTCCGCCTGCCACTCGGTCGGCGCGACCGGCGGGGCCGGCCAGAACATCGAGCGCAGATACGGCACGCTCACCAACGGTGTCTTCAACGGGTTGGGGGCGACGGGCGGTTCGTTGCGGCAGCTGTTCGGCATCGGCGGCTTCACGCCGAGCCCCGGCTTGAACTGCCAGTCCGGCGTAGACGCCAATCCCGCACCGGGCGCCACGATCTTCGCGGGTCGTGTGACGACGCCGGTCTTCGGCGCCGGCCTGGTCGAGCTCATTCCCGACGCGACAATCCAGGCCATCGCCGCGGCGCAACCCGCGGCCATTCGGGGCGTGGCCAACTTCGACACCATCCACCTCACCGACGGTCCGTTCGTGCGCGGGCAGTCCCGCGTCGCGAGGTTCGGTTGGAAGGCCGTCCACGCCAGCGTGACGGACTTCGCGGCCGACGCGTACTTGAACGAGATGGGCATCACCACCACCAGCTGTGTGGGCGGCAGCGTCGTCAGCGACTTCGCCACCGAGAACCGCGCGAATCGGGCGGCCACCAACGCCGTCATCAACGGCTGTCCGGACGACGACGTGCCGGGCGTCGACGACGACTTCGCGGCGGAGAACAACAATTGCCGGGGCGGCCTCACCGCGGTTCAGGACGACGTGTCCAACTTCGCCTTCTTCATGCGCAACAGCGCGGCGCCACCGCGGGGCATCGACAACAGCAACGGCCGCGGCCTCACGGAGTTCAACCGCGAGGGCTGCGCCGGGTGCCACGTGACCACCACCTTCACCGTCAACATCAACGGCCGGAGCGCCAGCTTCCAGCCGTTCTCCGACTTCCTGACGCACGACATGGGCACGCTCGGCGACATGATCGGCGTCAACGACGGTGACTCCGTGACGGCCACGCGGCGGATGCGGACCGCACCGCTGTGGGGCGTCCGCTTCCGCAACGGCCTGCTCCACGACGCCCGGACCAGCGACAAGGGCGCCGCCATCCAGGCGCACGCCGGCGGCACCAACGGCCAGGGATCGGCCGCCGCCGCGGCTTTCAACGCCGCGACTTCGGCGCAGCGCAGCGATCTGCTGCTGTTCCTGTCGTCGCTCTAACGCGCCCAGCGCGAGCCGAGCGAAAGGTTCCCAACTGGGGAACTTGGCCCCGCGGTGCCCCTGGCGCCGCGGGGTTTTTTCTTGGATCGCCGATCTGCGTACTCACGAAGCCGCGCGGGCGGTTCGTCGATCGCGTTGCTTTCGCGCGCGCTCCTCCGCCGCGCGCCGCGTGGTCCGCTCCGCCTCGAGGGCCAGCGCGCAGGCCTTCACGAGTGGGCTCAGCCGCTCGGCGAGAAAGTCGCGCAGCAGCGCGACGCGCGCCGGCTCGTAGGCCTTGGGCGGCGAGACCAGGCTCAGCTCGGATCCGACCACGCCGTGATCGGGCAATAGGCGTACGAGATCCCGCCGCGCCGATCGCAAGCCGCCCTTGAGCATCCAGCCGAGGTACATGTAGGGCACGAGACCGATGCCGATGCCGGCCGTGATGGCGTCTGCGGCGAAGGACATGTCGTGGACGACCAGCGGTCCCTGGATCGCCACGTTCTGCTCGCCGTCGGGGCCGGTCAGGCGCAGGTGGTCCCGCTCGTGCGGCTCGCCGCATAGGACGAAGCGATGGCCCGCCAGGTCCGCCACGCGCCTCGGGGGACCGGCCTTGCGGAGGTAGGCGCGGGAGGCGAAGAGGCCCAGCTCGGTGCGCCCGAGGCGCCGGGCGACCAGCGACGAATCCACCAGCGGCCCCGCGCGCAGCGCCAGATCGAAGCCCTCGCCGACCAGATCCACCCGTCGCGGCGTCAGCACCGCGTCGATCTGAATGTTCGGGTGCTGCGCGAGGAACTCGCTGAGCAGGTTCGCGAGCAGGCCGGTGTTGTCTCCGCCGGCGGTGAACCGGATGGTCCCCGCGATCTCGTGGCTCAGGTCGGTGACGGCGGCGTTGGCGTCGGCGAGCCCGCCCAGCGCGGCGCGCGCGCGTTCGAAGTAGAGGCGGCCGGCCTCCGTCAGCACCAGCTTGCGCGTGCTGCGCTGGAGCAGCCGGACGCGCAGCGACGTCTCGAGCGCGCTGACCCGCCGGCTGACCGACGACTTGGGCAGCCCCAGATCACGCGCCGCCGCCGTGAAGCTGCCGGTCTCCATCACGCGCACGAAGGCGCTCACCTGGTTCAGATCGAGGGCGTCTGTTGCTGTCATGACAACGATATGTTGCCACGTAGGTGTCTAGTTGTCCGGCAGGAAACGCACCATGTTGAAGGGGTCGAAAGGAAACCCACCATGACCACCATCCGCAAACATGTCCCCACCGCCGCACGCCTCTTCCTGGGCCTGGTCTTCACCGTCTTCGGCCTGAACTTCTTCCTGCACTTTCTCCCCATGCCCGCCGCGCCACCACGTGCCGCCGCCTTCGGGGGCGCACTGTTCGCCAGCGGCTACCTGTTCCCGCTTCTCAAGGCGACCGAGGTCGCTGCCGGACTGCTGCTCCTGAGCGGCTTCTTCGTGCCGCTCGCGCTGGCCGTCCTGGCGCCGATCGTGATCAACATCGTCGGCTTCCACCTGTTCCTCGAGCCGTCCGGGCTGCCGCTGCCGCTGGTGGTCCTGGCCGCGGAGCTCTTCCTGGCCTGGACCTACCGCGCTGCCTTCGCGCCGATGCTCCACCTCCGGACGCCACTGCGGGAGAAGGCAACCGTCGCCGAGGCGCCGAGGTCGGTTCGTCTGGCCGCGTGACCTAGCCGGAGGCCGCCCGCGGATCGCGGTATCCTGCAGTCTGCATGTCGCGGTTGTGGCGATGCTTGGCTGCAGGGGTGACCTCGCTCCTCGGGTGCGCCGCGGTCCCGGTTGCGGCGGTTCCGGTTGCAGCGGTTCCCGCCACAAAGGACTCCGTCATCGACGGCTACGTCCACGCCGTCTGTCTCTCGGCGAGCCCCGTCGAGAACGCGACCCGCATAATAAGGACCTGGGATGAAACGCTCCGAATGCGGACCGGCGACACGGTCCAGGTCCGGGGCGCACAGACGGTCGGTGCGGGAATCGAGCTCGACTACAATCCACCCGACCCCGGCCGACTCCTCGCCGCCAATTCGGGCGACGACATCTCGCCCTCGGACGTGCGGCTGGATTCCGTCCAGGACCTTCTGTACGTACGTACGGATGCCCTTGCCGTCCTGGGCAAGGAGTCGGTGACCTGGCTGTTCGAGTACGACTTGCCGAGGCGGCATCGACTGGCGCAGCTGCGCGTCGCTCCGGCGATGCTGCCCCCGCAGTGTCCCGATAAACCATTCGTTGCCACGCGAGCCACCGAGGGCGGCTCGCTGTTCAGGTTGAGGACGTACATGGGCGGGAACGATCCAAACCCGACTTACATCATTGATGTCGACACGGACGGAACCGTTCACTACCGGGGCCTTGCCGACGTTTGCTTGCGAGGGGAGGCTTCGGCACGACTGTCGCCAGAGGCCATCGCGACGATCCGGCGCCTCCTTCGCGAGACAGAGGCGATGGACCCATCCACCGATAGATGCCGCCGCCCATTCGTCGATGAGTCCATGACCACAGTCAGAATCGCTGAATCCGTTCCGCCAAGGACGCTTGGCAATCGCGGACTTTGCAGGTCGGTCATCCAGCTGGCCCAGGCGCTCCAGGAGATCGTCGGCGTCGATCGATGGATCGGAACAGAGGAACAACGAAAGACCTTGCCGGGGTGGCAATCTGGCGCCGGCTGGCTCTGCAAGGGCGCCGGCCCAGTACCGAGCTCCGCCGGCGTCAAGTGAGCGCGGCGCGGTGGGGCGGCCGGCTTGCGGTCACGTAGGCTTGCACCGACGGCCGCTGCCACTCGCGATCCGCGAAGGTACGCAGGGGGGCCGGCAGCGGCTCGTTGGTCTTCACGAGCCGCTGCAACATCATCGCGAGATCGGTGTCGGCAATGCACCAGGCGCCGAACAGGGCACCGCCGTCGGCCGGCACGACGCGCTCGGCGAAGCCCACCAATTTCTCGACCGCTTTCAGCGCCACCGGCGAGAGCGGCGCACAAGGCGGCAAGGTCTCTGTGGGATAGAAAACGTATTCCGCCGAGCGCTCCTCGCGGATGGTCAGGAGGTCGCTGCGGACCCAGGCCATGATCTGGCGCGCCCGCGCCCGCTGCTGCAGGTCGCGCGGCAAGAGGGCCGCGTGGGCCGGCGCCGGCCACTTGTCCTCGAGGTACTCGATGATGGCGCTCGACTCCGACAACGAGAAATCCCCATCGACCAGCGCCGGCACGCGGGCCGTCAACGAGGTCTGCCGGTACGAAGCCGATCGCTGGACACCTGAGTGCAACGCCACCGTTTGCACATCGAACGGCAGCTTCTTCTCGGTCAAACCGACGAAACACGACAAGACGTAGGGGCTGGTCCACATGTCGTTGCCGTGAAGAACGAGACGGGAAGGGGAGGTCGCCGACATGGCGGCAAAGCTATCACGCGAGTTCGAACCGCGACCGGTTACCGCCGGACCCGGTACGAGCGCAACGTCGGCGGCCCGGCGAAGAGGCCCTTCACCTTGGCGACGACTTCTTTCGCCGTCCCGCTGGCCTCGTAGGCGACTGCGTCCTGCTCGGTCTCCCAGATCGTGCAGGCGACAATCGGACCGTCACCCTCCGTGGGCTCGAGAAGGTAGACATCGATGTTCCCCGGCGACGCGCGCACGATCGGGGCGCACTCGCGGTAGTAGATCTGACGAAGCTCATCGAGCTTTCCCGGGATCACTTCGAACGAGCCTTGGCGGACGAACATGGCGCCGATCCTCCGCTGAGATCCTACACCGGGATGCCCGAGTCGACTTTGGCCGGCACTTCACGGTGAGCTCGGCGTCATTTCGTATTCGATGATGGCAAAAGGAAGCCACGGACCTGGCTCCGAGCCAACCTCGTCGCGGGAGATCTCCACGCAGCAGCGTTGCGCATCTTCGAGGGTATCGATGAAGCCAGCGGAGTTCGGCCACCATGGGCAAGCGGATCACGCCGCTTCCCGATTGAAAAATATCCGCCTTCGCCGTTGGGCGCGTAGCCCGCGACCTGCGGCTCAGGGGCCGCGTCCCTCAAAAAGCTGTCCAACGTATCTTCCGCCAGCCCGACGCCAACGATTCGCGCATCGACATCCCCTGGAATGAAGGCGCGCCTGGCCTTCAGGGCGGCAGCCGGCGAATAGTAGATGCTCGGCCATCCGAACTCTTTGTCAAACGCATCCGTGGCCCACGCGCAGGCCTTGGAACGCTGGGCCGCCGGAATTCCCATCTTCGCGAATGCGTCGGCCCGCCGTTGGTCCGACGTCGAGCACCAATCGATCGCGTAGTCGCCGGGGAACCGAGAACACAGGCAGTCGCTCGCGGCGGTGTCGGATTTCAGATGCACGTCGATCCCAGACACTGGCCGTCCGCGGACGTCATCCGTCAAAACCTGGAGCGGTTCGCGGCGCTCGGCCTCGCCGTCGAGATCACGGAGATGGACGTCCCCGTTGGCGAGATTCCGGGCGATCGCGCGCAGAAGCTCGAAGAGCAGAAGCGTCTCACCCACGACATCGTGGCGGCCTGTGTCGCCGTCTCCGGTTGCTCCGGCCTCACCTTCTGGGGCTTTTCCGATCGGTATTCGTGGCTCAACGATCCCGAATGGGGCGCCCTGCACGGACGGGGGCCCCATCGTCCCTTGCCGTTCGACGCGGACTACCGCGCAAAGCCGATGGCCGCCGGAATCGCCGCCGCGTTCGCCGGGAACTGATCGCGGGGGGACGCGGGCTCACCCGGGCGGTGCCCGTCGGTACACGAGCGAGAGGTTGTTCGCGGGCATGGCCATGATCTCGCCCGGCTCGAAACCGACGGAGGTCGCGAGGACGGCGAGCTCGTCGAGGTCGCGTACGCCCCAGCGCGGGTCCTCGTCGCGGAGCCGCTCGTCGAAGCGCTGATTGCTGGGCGCCGTGTGCTGACCGCCGCGTTTGAAAGGACCGTAGAGATAGAGCACACCCGCCGCCGGCAAGATCCCGGCGGCTCCCCGAAAAAGCGCTTCCGCCGCTGTCCACGGCGCGATGTGAACCATGTTGATGCTCAACACCGCGTCGGCGTGGACGACGGACCAGGGCGCGCGCTCGACGTCGAGCAGCAAAGGCGACGCGATGTTGTCCGCCCCGGAGGCGGCGCTCCAGGCGCGGATGCTTTCGAGGTGCGCCGACGACGGGTCCGACGGCTGCCAGCGCAGAGCGGGGAGGGCAGGCGCGAAGTAGGCCACGTGCTGCCCGGTGCCGCTCGCGATCTCGAGGACCAGCCCGGTAGGCGGCAGCACGGCTCGAAGCACCTCCAGGATCGGGTCGCGGTTCCGCTCCGTGGCGGCGGCATGCAAGCCCCCGTGGGGGACGGGCTGGGGATCGAAAAATGGCATCGGTTCTAGTCCGGCGCGATCACCGGCGGCCGCCCTGTCGCGCCGCGATTGCGCAGCCGGTCGCCTCGCCGAGGCGGCAGGCGGTCTCGGCTTCGGCGAACGCTTGCGGTTCTTGCCCCAGGTGGTGCAGCGCGCCCGCCAGCTCCAGGTGGGCACGCGCATCTTTGGGATGCCGTCGTAGGTAGCGTCGCCAGATCGGCGGGATCTTCTCTGGCTCGCCGCTGCCGACCAGCGCCGCGTCGAGCCGCAGGTGGTTGTCGAGGCTGTCGGGATCCAGCGCGATCGCTTGCTCGAGCGCCGCGATCTGGTCGGCGGTCCGGCCGGCCCGCCGGTAGCGCCCCGCATCGGAGGCCAAACCCTGGGCCGCCCAGGCGAGGTCGCGTTTGGTGACCTTCTCGACGGGGTCGAGCTCCCGCAGCAGCGCGACGTCGCGGGCGTGTCCGGCATAGTCGCGCTGGCGGGCGAGCAGCCGGGCGCGCAACGTGAGAGCGTCCGCGTTTTGCGGTCGGAGGACCAGCGCTCGGTTGGCGTCGGCGAGCGCGGCCGCCGGATCGGAGCGCTCGAGCAGCCTGCCGCGTTCGAGCAGCGCGTTCAGCGTCTCACCAAAGGAGAGCGCGCGGTCACACGCCTCCCGCGCTTCGTCGTTTCGCTTGGCGACGCGTCTCAGGAGATTGCACCGGTCGGTGTCGGCGAAGCCCGCCAGGATCCGCAGCTTGGGATTCGTCGACCGGTGCTCCGACTCGGCGGCGAAGGCCGCCATCGCCGCGTAGTTGCCACTCCAGCGGGGGCGCAGCGCCAGCACGAAGGCGGCCCGGATCTGAAAGCAGTCTGGGCACTCGACGAGCGCCCGATCCAGCAGTCGGCGCTTGAGCGCGGTGGGCGCGCCGTTGGCCGTCGCGATCGAGAGGAGCGCGCGGTGCACCGCCAGCAGCGCGGGGTGGAGCGTCACCGCGTCGTCGAGATCGGGGAAGGCGACCGTGTGCTCCTGGCGCATGTTCCGAAAGCTTTCGGGCGGCGTTTCGTAGGCCCACTTCCCCCCGCGGGCGTACCAGCCGAGGGAGGCGCGGTGAATGCCGCGCGCCGCGAGCGCCATGTACGAATCCGGCTTCGCGTCGACCCACTCGTCGAGGAGCGCGTTGAGCGTCGGGTCGGGATTGCCGAACGCGTCGAGCGCGTCCATCGGCCAATACTCCTTGCGCCAATCCATCTCGAACTGGGCCTGCAGATCGTTCATCCAAGATTCGAGCGAGTCGAACTTTCGAGCACGGAGCAGGCGCAGCGGCACCCGCTTGTCGGCCGTCGCCAGCGGGTAGCCGTCGGCGTCGACACCCGGACTGCCGACGAACCCGGGCTCGAGCGGGGGCTCGGCGCCCTGCGCGGCCGGCACGCGGCCGATCGCGATCGCGAGACACGTGAGCCGCACCCAGGCCATGACCCCTCGCCTCCTTGAGGGGCGATCATCTCATGACAGGCGCCCGGCGCGGCCGGTCAACGGTCGGTTGACGGGGGTCTTCCGAGGTTCTTCGACTACTTGCCCACGAAGGTCGTGACGGTCGTGGCGGCGAGTGCGGCCGTGAAGCTACCGCCGCTCAGGGTGACCGCGGTCCCAGAGGTGAGGTTGGCGCTCGATGACGTCACGTTCGGCGTCAGCGAGGCCGGCGCGGTCCCGCCGGCGATCGAGATGGGCACGTTGACCGCCGAGGCATTCTTGTTGATGGCGACGATGACGACCGTGCCATCCGAGCCCTTGTAGGCCGAGAGCAGGACGCCCGCAGGAACGCTTCCCGTGACGTCCACCCGCAGGTAGCCCGGACGGACGAACTTGCTGTAGTTGCCGAGCGTGTAGTGGCGTTTGGTATCGGCTCCGCTCTTGAGGTACAGACCCTCGTTGTCGTCGGTGCCGGTCGCCTGGTACCACCACCAGAGCCAGGCCGACGCTTGTCCGTCCACGAGCGCGGAGTGAATCCACCCGGCGACCACGACGCCGTTGTTGATGTCGCTGCTCGGCCCCTGTTCCGGCCACCACTTCACGCCGGACATTTCGGTCTGCCAAACCTCTTTGTTGGGCTTTCCGCCGTTGACGTCGCTCGGCCACGCGATCGCAGCCTGGGAGTCGTACTCGTGCACGCCGAGAATGTCGAAGGCAGCCCACGCCGTCGCGTCGTTGGCCAGGTAGTGGCCGTAGTCGTATCCACCGCCCGAGGTGCAGGTGGCGGCGCAACTGGCGGTGTTCTTGTCCGGGAAGCAGCCGCACTTGAGGGGGTCTGAGCTCTCCTTGCCACCGACGTCGGGCCCGGCTGAGACGTTGGACCAGGTGTGGATCCACTCGGATGCTTCCGGCGCGATGACTTTGACGCCCTTGGCTTGGAGCTTCGGGCCTGCCACTTTCACCCAAGCCACGGTTTCGGTCGCGGTGAAGAGCGTCGTGTCGTAGTTGCCGTTGCATGGATCGGCGGTTCCACAGGAGGCAAAATCAGGCTCGTTGCCGATCGACATGGCGTAGAAGCCGTTGCTGCTCGCGAAGTTGGCGATCGTCGTCGACCACGAGTCGTAACAGCTCGTCATCAGGTGTCCGCCGTCGTTGATGCTGTCGTTGGTCTTGCAGGTGGCGGGCGGGCTCCAGACCGACCCGATGATCTTCGCGCTGCTACCGGCACGGCTCTTCACGGCCGCAATGTTCCCCGACGTTTCGGCGGTGCCGTTGTAGAAGGCGCCACTGGGATTCATGCCGGTACGCAGAATGGACAGACCGATCCCGCTGGTGGTGGTGAAGAGCGCGTCCGCCTGCGCGCTCGAAAATTGCGTGGCCCAGTTGTCGTTGATGCCGAAACCCTCGATCGTCTGCTCCGTCTGACCGAGCTGCACCGTCACGCTGGACGATGCACCACCCGAACCGGTCGTTCCGGCCGAACCCGTCGTCCCGGCCGAACCCGTCGTCCCGGCGCTTCCCGTCGTCCCCCCGTGCCCCGCGCCGCCGGTGGTGCCCGCCGTGCCCGTCGTTCCGGCCGAACCCGTCGTCCCGGCGCTTCCCGTCGTCCCCCCGTGTCCTGCGCTCCCGGTCGTGCCCGCCGTGCCCGAGGTTCCGGCGCTCCCGGTGGTGCCGGCCGAGCCCGTGGTGCCGCCGGTCCCGACGATGCCCGCGCTCCCGGTGGTGCCCGCGCTCCCCGAGGTTCCGGCGCTGCCGCTCGTGCCGGCAGTCCCACCGGCTCGGCCGCCAATCGCGCCCCCGGAACCTCCAGAGGCCGAGGACCCACCTCCACCTGTGCCGGTGCCGCCTCCTCCACCGCAACCCCAGGCGAAGAGTGCGCTCGCCAAAATTATCCTGCCAAGTCTGGTGTTGCCCACGTCGGCCTCCGTTCGATGCCCGGTTTGACTTCTTTCTTGCGACCTCATCCTTGCGACCTCATCCACTCCCGCGATCTCACGGCACGACGACGGTCGCCCATCCGGTGCCCGGCATCGAGAACTGCAGCTTCTGACCTTTGATCTGCACGATGTACGTCGACGCGCCGCCGGCGTTGTACATGGCGGCGACGACGCTGCCGTCCGTGTTCTTGAAGGCGATCGCGTCGCTGCTGCCGCTCGTCGCGACGACCTTGGCGGCCGGCTTGACGTACTGCGAGACGTGGCGGAAGGCATAATAGGCCGGCGTAACGATCAGCGTCTTCGACGAGGTGTTCACCACCAGCAGCGAGTCCTGCGACCACTGCCGGGTCGTGTCGTTCCCCTTGCCGACCGTGTCGAGCACCATGTTCCAGGCGTTGTAGGCGGTGACGCCCGCCTTGATCGCGTCGCGGATGTAGCCCCAGGACTCGACGCCGTAGGCCTGATTGTTGGGCGCCGGCTCCACGTACGCGGGGGACCCGGACGGATTCCACGGGTAGTTGCCGCACTTGTGCTCGGTCGCCCAGACCGGGAGGTTGTACATGTCAAACATCGACGGCGTGGCCTTGTAGAGGTCGAGCATTCCCCACTGCAGACCGACGACCTTGAAGAGCCCCTTTGCGGTCGCGTTGCCCATCGCGTTGGTGACGACCATCAGGTCCTTGCTCTGGGCGCCGTTGTCGCCGTTGGACATCGTGCCGAGCATGATCTTCGTGCTCAGGCCCGCGGTGCTGAAGGCCGGACCCAGATACTGGCCGACGAACTTCGTGTATAGCGTCGGATCCCACAGCGTCGAGGGATAGCCCTGCGCGTAGCTCGGCTCGTTCTGGGGCGCGACCGTTTCGATCGTGATCCCCTGGCCCGAATAGGCCTGGACCCACCGGACGAAGTACTGCGCGTGCGCCGTCAGGTTCGCGGCGATGTCCTGCATGCACCCGCCGTCGAAGAGCGTGCTGCCCACCTTGGCGCATGAGGTGCCGTTGACGGTGCCGCTGTTCGTCTTCATCCAGGTCGGCGGTGTCCATGGGCTGGCCCAGAAGCGGATGCTGCCGTTGACCGCCTGCGCCGCCTTCACGTAGGGGATCAGGTACTTCATGTCTTCGGTGATCGCGAAGCTCGTCAGGCTGGTGTCGTTCGCCGTCTCGTCGTCGGTGTAGCGCTGGAGCGCGTAGTCGCTGGCCCCGATCGGGATGCGCCCGATGCCGAAGTGCGCGCCGTCCGTTGCGTCGAACAGCAGCTTCATCGCGCGATCCCTGTCGCTGGCGCTGAGCATGCTCAGGTAGTTCCAGCCCATCTCGTTGAAGGCGCCACCGAAGCCTTCGAAGGTCTTCATGGTCGTCCCGTCGTTGACCGTCAACGTCGCGGTCCCGCTGGTCACCGTGGTGAGCGTCCCGCTGGTATTCCAGTACCCGCTCGGCGAGGAGGTGATCAGCGTGGGCTGGGTCGAAGTCGTCCCGCCTGTTCCGGTCGTTCCGGCGGCGCCCGTCGTCCCGGCGGTGCCGGTGGTCCCGGCGGTGCCGGTAGTTCCGGCGGTGCCGGCGGGGCCACCACCTCTGCCGCCCGTGCCCGCGGTGCCGGTCGCGCCCGCCGCACCCGTGGTGCCGCCGTTACCGGTCGTCCCGCCAGTCCCGGTGGTCACGTTGTCGACGCAGGCGCTGTTCGTGCATTGCTGATTCGATCCGCACGCGTGCCCGCAGGTGCCGCAGTTTGCGGCGCTCGCGGTCGTGTCGATGCAGGCGGTGCCGCACAGCACCTGGCCCCCCGTACAGCTCGAGCTACAGCTGTTGTTGCTGCAGACCTGGTTGGTCTGACACATCGTCGTGCAGTTTCCGCAGTGGGTCGCGTCGGACGCCACGCAGGAGCCGCTGCAGTCCAGCAGCCCGGACTGGCACTGGCACTGGCTGTTTTGGCAAGTCCGTCCGCCGTTACACGGCAGGCCGCAAGCGCCGCAGTTGTTCGAGTCGGAGGCCGTGTTCACGCACTCCGAGCCGCAGAGCGTCTGCGCGCAGCTGGAGCTGCCGCCGGCCCCAGTCGCACCGCTACCCGCCGCGCCGGTCGAGCCGTTGCCCGCGGTGCCGGGGTTGCCGCTCGTCTGTGGGCTGGTGCAAGCCGCTGCGAGAATCGCCAAGCCAAATCCGAAGAGCCATACGCGTGTCGTCGTCATCACCCCCTGCATTCCCGGTCAGACCAAACCTGATCTCGCTTTGGCGATTCGGTGACGTCTTGTGACCAGCCAAACCCGTGATTCCGAAAACCGCGCACGGTCGATCGCGCTTGCCGGCCCTCACCCCACAAGCTGCCGCTCAAGACCATCCCGAGGCGCTACACGAGCTGGCACGAATCGACGAATCGCGACCGGACGCGATGACCACTTTACCCCGGGTCGGCGCCGATCCGCCGCCCGCTCACCAGCGCATTCGGAGCGAGAGGGTGCCCCCTTGCGGCGTCAACAGTGGGACCAGGCTGACCTTGGTCGGGGTCGCGGGGAGCGGTTCCAGGGGGACATCGTGGCCGATGGCGCCGACGATGATCATCGCGAGGCTGGCGGCCTCGATCCCGCTCCAGGCGGCGACAAACCAAGTCGAAACGCGCTCGTCAGGCGGAGCGGAGAAGTTGGCCGCCCAGGGGCCGGCGACCGGAATCGACAATAGCAGCGACTGCGAATGACAGTCGCTACACGGGCCATCGATTCCGTCCCAGCTGATGATGGCGGCCATCAGCGTGACCCCGTAGACCAGTGCGAACACGATTGTTCCGGCAACGAGAAGGCCGGTCCGTTGCTCATGGATTGTCGGAGGCTCGGCCACCGTTAGAGGTTGCACGGCCGGAGCGGCAGGCTCCGGTGACGCTTGGGGAGCGGGCACGACGACCGGCGTGGAGGCGAGCGGGAGCTCCCCGACGGTGTCCTGCCCGCGCGCGGGTGGGGCGTTCACCACGAGCACCGCGGCAATCGCGGAGGCGACGGAAACACCTCGGAGCATGGCCTCAACGACGAGCAATTGCGGTGCCAGCCGTAGCGGCTCGAACCTCGGGCCGATGGTCGCACCCTTCACCGGGTGTTGTTGGCTTTTCGTCAGATACTGTTCAACGCGCTGAAAAGTTCACGGTGGTTCACGGACGACCGAGCGTCCCACCGCGAGCTGCGTAACTGTCGAAAATCTGTGCGGTCGGGGAGAGTCGAACTCCCACAATCTTACGATCACTAGAACCTGAATCTAGCGCGTCTACCAGTTCCGCCACGACCGCTCGTAACAGCCGCGGGAACTTACCCGATCGTCCCCGGGCTGTCACCCGGATCTGTGGTCACCGGGGAAGCGTGACGGTGAAGAGCGAGCCCGAGCCCTTCTCGGATTGCAGGGACAGTCGCCCACCCAGGGCGGCGACCAGGTCGCGCACCAGGGCCAGGCCCAGCCCCAGGCCGGGGGTAGTCTTGTTCTCGATTCGTTCGCCGTGCTCGAACGGCTCGAAGATCCTCGATTGGTCGGCGGGATCGATGCCCCGTCCGGTGTCGCCGACGGTGATGACGAGCCCGTCCGCGACGAAGGCGCGCAGCTGCACGACGCCGCCGTCGGTGTATTTGATGGCGTTTGCCAGCAGGTTGCCAAGGAGTAGACGCAACACGCGCGGATCGGTCGTCGCCCGCCGGGCGTCTTCGGATACCTCGATGTCGAGGCGAAGGCCCTTGGCGGCAAGCGGCGCTTCCAGCTCCAGACGCAGGCTGCCCACCAGGGCCTCGAGGTCGATCTCCTCCAGCTCGATCTTCAACTGGCCGCCCGTCAGTCGGGTGTGCTCGAGCACGTCGCTGACGATGGAATCCAGTCGGTCCATGGCCAGGTCCATCCGGCGCACCTCGGGTCCGGGCTCGGCGCCCGGCAGCGGCGGCCGGGCCTTCCACCGGTCGACGGTCCATCGGAGGATGGTGAGCGGGGTCCGGAGCTCGTGGGAGATCAGGTTCAGGAAGGCGGTCTTGGCCTGGCTGGCCTTCTCGGCCTGATCGCGGGCCACCTGCGACGTCTCCAGGGCGGCCTCCAGGGCGGCCCGGCGCGCGGTTACCTCGGCCACGAGCAGCTCGATGTCGCGCTCGCCGCTCTCGACCTCCTCCTGCAGCAGATCCCGCGCCCGCTTCATGTCAACCAGGTTGGCGATGCGGACGCGCAGCTCCTCCACCGCGAAGGGCTTGATCAGGAAGTCCTTGGCCCCGCCCCGCAGCAATTCGAGCCGGAGCTGGTCGTCGCCGTCGGCGGTCAGGACAATGACCGGGATCTCGGTCAGCGACGGCTCCAGGCGAAGCTGGCGCAACAGCTCTTGCCCGGTCATCTTTGGCATGCTCAGGTCGCTCAAGATCAGGTCGGGTGGCGAAGACAGGGCCAGGCGCAATCCCTCCTCGCCGTCGCCGGCCAGCGTCACCTCATATTCGTGAGATAGCGCGCGGCCGATGATGCGCAGCAGTGCGGGATCGTCGTCGATCGCGAGCAGGCGTGGCCTTCGCACGCCCAAGCGGCTCGTCGATCGGTCGGGGAGCGAGCTCATCCACCCGCCAACGTACGTCCGATGGAGGCTTGCTGTCGGGGAAATCGAAGAGGCCGGTTCCCCGACGACTGCACCCCGGAAACGTCGGAAAAACGACGGCCAGCGGCCGATCGGCCCGGATTTGCTGAGGACACGTCCTGGCCCGTTCGTTGCTCTCTATGAGAGTCATGCTCAACAAGAACCTGCTTCTGGCTCTCGCCCTGGTCGGCTCGATGGGCGGATGTGCCACCGCCCTGCCTGCCCAACTTGCCGGCGCGCGGGATTCATATGCGGTGGCGAACGCCGGGCTTTCGGGCGAGGCGCCCTCGCCGGCGCTGTACGAGGCCAAGCAGGTATTGGAGCAGGCGAACAAGGAGTTCGCCGAGCACGGCGATACGGCGACTTGCCGCGACTACGCCTACATGGCTCAGAACAGGCTGGAGCTGGCCGCCGTGATGGTTCAGACCGAGCTGGACCGGCAGACGATTGTAGCCTCGATTAGAGCCAACGCCGTGGCGGATGAAGCTCGACTCGAGACCGGGCGAGCTCAGGCTATCAGCCTGTCGCTCAGGTAATCGGCGACGCGACGTCGCTGGGCAACTGCGGCAAAGAGGGGGGCGGTTCGTCGCCCGGGGCCGAGCTAGCGGGTCGCGCGTTCGCGGGCGAGCGAGCTCGCGGCGTCGGCGATGTCGTTGTTGTGGGAAGTGGCGAGGCGGGCGAACGTCTCGTCTTCAGCCTGGCGCTGGGCCAGCTCCATCTCGGTGTCATTGTGGGGAGCGCCGCTGCCTACCGTGGCGCAGCCGATCTGGAAAAGAGCGAATGAAGTGACCGCGAGCCGAATTACTTTCGAAAACATCTTCGTAACCTCCGAGGCTAAGTTATCGGTAATAGAGCTGTATACTTTAGGCCCCAGTGTCTAGGGATTTCTGGCTCCACCTGTGGATATAATTATTTAATTTTATTCATTATTATTACATGGGGTTCAGAAGCCCCGGTGGTGTGATTGTCAGCACGTAGCATTTTTCCATCATCGCGGGTGACTCCTGGAAGGTGCCACCCGAAATCTGATCCGCTCGGCTCAGAAAAGCGTATTGACGGTGGTCACATTCCAGTACTTCCCCACCAACGCCCCACCACGAAAGAAGAGCCGCATGATCAAGCCCCTGAGAACCATGATAGCCGGACTGATTCTCGCCACCTTCGCCACGCTCGCCTTCGCGACGCCGGCGCGCGCGGCCTCCAAGGACGAGGACGCGGTCAAGGCGCGCGTCGCCGAGTTCATCGCGGCCTTCAGCAAGGGCGACGCCAAGGCAGCCGCGTCGTTCTTCACCGAGGATGCGACGCTGGTGAACCCGGCCGGTGTCACCGGTAAGGGGCAGGCCGAGATCGAGAAGGTCATCGCCGGCGACCTGGCCTCGATCCTGAAGGACACCAAGATGGAGATGAAGGTGGTCGAGTTCCGCGCCGCCGGAAAGGACGCTGCCTGGGTCGAGCTCGAGCACACGGTCACTGGTGCCAAGGGACCCGACGGCAAGCCGATGCCGACGCTGACCTTCCACGTTCCGGCCTTGATGGTGAAGAAGGGGAAGATCTGGTCGACCGCCGAGGCGCGACCGTACGCCTACCTGCCGCCGATGCCCGCGCCGAAGGCTCCCGCGCCGGCACCCGCCGCGCCTGCCAAGAAGTAGCGGCGCGAACGTCATTCGACGATCGACGACCGCGCTGTCCGGCGGTCGTCGTTTCCGAACGATCTCGAGATCCGAAACTGCGGCTGGTCCGTATCTCCGGTCAACACCCTAAAAAGGAGACACACCATGTCGGCAGAAGCGAACATCACGCTCGTCCAGAAGATCTACGCGGCCTTCGGCAAGGGAGACGTCCCGACCATGCTGGAGCACATGTCGGACGACATCGATTGGGGCATCGAATCGCACGAAGCGCCCGAGGTTCCCTGGCACGGCACCGGAACCGGCAAGAAATTCGTGGCGAAGTTCTTCGAGACGCTCGGCCGGGAATGTCTCTTCCCGCGCTTCGAGCCGAGCGGCTTCCTGGCCTCGGACACCGGCGTGGCCTGTCTGGTGACCTTCGAGGTGGTGGTGAAGAAGAACGGCCGCAAGGCGGTCGAGAACGCGATTCACCACTTCACCTTCAAGAACGGCCGCGTCACGAAATGGCGGGGATGGGAAGACACCGCCTACACCAAGGCCACCTGGAACGGCTGAGGGAGATCCGATCCGGCCTCTGGGGCGTATCCTGAGTGCAGCGCGAGATTGCTGTGATCAGGAGACATCATGTTAATCGCACCTCAGACGGGCGCACCTCAGATGGGCTTTGCCACCTCCGCGCCGGCCGGCGCCGTCCCGCTGTCCACGCAACCCGCATCGCTCGATGATTTCGCGGCGCTGAAACCCGCCGCGCTGGCGGCGCTGTACAGCGGGGCGCGCACCCCCGTCCTCCGCGACATGGACGGTCCCCTGGTCGGCCGCATGCTGGCGATCACCGTGTTGCCGCGCTGGATGTTCGCCTTTCTGCGCTGGTTCGCCGGCTGGCGCAGCTTCCCCTGGCGCGGGAAGACCTTCAAGGCCGGCGACGGCGGTCGGGGGGAGGGGATTAACCGGGTCTTCGGCGACGAGAATCCGCGCCGGTGGTTCCGATTCGACACCTTCGTGGCGCCGTCCCGCGCGGGTGCCTTCGATGCGGTTCAGCTCGACTACGACAACCCCGGCAACCCGGGCTTCATCCGGGCGATCAAGGACGAGGTGCGGGAGGTCGCCCCGGGGCTGTACCTCGGGCTCGCCTATTTGATGTGGCGCGGCCGTCCCCGGCTGATGCTCTACTTCGGTCTACAGAAGCGATGACCGCGTCTCGGGCGGGCGTGGCGCCGGTCGACTGGGGGCGCCGAAACCTGCGCTTGCTGGCGGTGTTCGGTCCGGTGCTGATCGCGACCGGCGTGGCGGGGTTGACGCTGCCACCGGGCCTGTCTCTGATGAGCGGCGCGGCCCCTTACGACATCTTCCACATCATTTTCGGCACGCTCGGCCTGGCCATCGTGCTGGCGCGGTCCGCTCGGTTCGCGGGCCTGTTCAATCTGGGCTTTGGCGCGGTGGACCTCTATCAGGCGGTGGCGGGGGCGGTCGGATTTTTTCCGGCCGGACCGTTCGGGCTACGACCGGCCGATCACGTGGTGCACATCGTGCTGGGCCTCTTGCTGGTGGTCTTCGGCCTTCACCGTTCAGACAAAGTCGATGCCGCTGTGTAGCGAGGCGAGGATCAGATCCCGGCCCGGGCCCGCGGTGTAGTCGTGCTCGCTGCCGGTGGCCGATTCGACGACGCGGCCGGCGCTGTGGGCTCGTCCCCGGTCGAGCAGGGTGCCCTCGAGCACCAGGGTCACCTCGGGACCGCGGTGGCGGTGGCGCGGGAAGGTGGCGGCGGGGCGGAGCCGGACGATGCCCGCCTCGAGCTGCCCCACGGCCGCACCGGGCGCGAAGTGGAAGTAGCGCACGCCCGGGGCGGCTTCGATCCAGTCGGCGGCGCCGTCGACCTTGGCCAGCAGGTCGGCGGCGGTCTGCGCGCCGAGATCGAAGAGGCGGCGCAGGAGGGGGACGAAGGGGCCGAACCGCCCGCTGCCCGCGATCGTCTGCAAGAGACGCCGGCGGAGCTCGGGTGAGGCCGTCGATTCCACGACCTGCTGTTCGGCCCAGGCGGCCAGCGCTTGCCGGGTGAGCGCCAGGTCCCGCGCGATCGCCGATGGGTCACCGGCGCCGGTCCTGCCGAGCTCCCGCTTGGCCTCCACCTCGGCCCGATCGGTCTCGGATAGAGTCTCCAGCAGGGTTTCGACGTCGAGATCGGAGGGTCCGGTGTTCTTCATGTCTGGGTATCCCGTGCCTGAACCAGCGCGTCGCGGAGGGTTCCGAGCGCCCGGGCCATCCGGGACTTGACGGTCCCGACCGCGAGATCGAGACGGGCGGCGATCTCACGCGAGGAGAGCCCTTCGAAGTAGGCGAGATCGAGCACCGTCTGCAGCTCTGCGGGCAGTCCGCGGGCCAGGCGACGAACGCGTGCGCCGTCGAGATCGGTGGCCGAGCGTGGGGCGGTTGCGGGGTCGCCGGATTCGGCGATCACGCGCTCGGCCACCCGCGCGTCGCGGGTGCTCCGGCCCAGGCGATCCAGCGCGCGGCAGCGGGTTCTCACGATCAGCCAGGCCCGGACGGCGCCGCGCGCCGGGGAGTACTCGGTCGCATGGTGCCAGGTCTCCAGGAACACGTCGTGGAGCAGATCCTCGGCGGCGGCCTGGCTGCCGAGCATCCGCTTGCCGAGCCCGAGCAGCATCGGGGCGTGCAGGTCGTACAGAGCGCCCAGCGCCTCTCGGTCGCCGGTCGCCACCGCCGCTACCAGCGCCGCATCGTCGCAGTCGCCGATGACGCTCTTGGATCGCCGGCTGCCGGGCTGCTTGTCCAACATCCAGGAAAAAGCTACCAGCCGAGCGGGTGAGGCCACAAGCAGCATGTCGTCTAGCAGTACGGGCCGCGTGGACGACCGGATCGCGGGCGTCGCTCAGCGGTCGTCGTCGTCTTCTTGGTGGCCCGCGCCGGCGCCCTCTTCGTCGCTGCGTTCGAGCGCGCGGTAGAGGGTACGGCGGTCGATCCCCAGCTTTTCGGCGGCCTTCTTCTTGTTGCCCCCGCTCTCGCCGAGGACCAGCTGGATGTAGCGGCGCTCGAGCTCGCCCAGCGTCGGGCGATCGGCGATGATCCCGTCGACGGGGGTGGCGGAGGCTCCGGCCGCGGGCGCCGGGCTGGCCACCCGGCCGCTGACCTCGGGGGGCAGATCCGATGGAAGGATCACCCCTTTGGCGACGGCGACCGCGCGCTCGATCGCGTTCTCGAGCTCGCGGACGTTGCCCGGCCAGTCGTAGGCCGACAGCAACTTGAGCGCCTCGGGCGACAGGCCCGCGGTCTCCCGCCGTTCGCGGCGCGCCAGCTTGTTCAGGAAGTGCGCCACCAGGCTGGGGATGTCGTCCCGCCGCTCGCGCAGCGGCGGCAGGTGAACGGTCACGACGTTGATGCGGAAGTAGAGATCCTCGCGAAAGCGACCCGACTTGACCTCTTCCTCGAGGTTCTTGTTGGTGGCGCAGACCAGGCGCACGTCGACCCGGATCGATTCGCTGCCGCCGACCGGGCGGACCTCGCCGTCCTGCAACGTGCGCAGGAGCTGGGCCTGCATCTTGGGACCCATGTCGCCGATCTCGTCGAGGAACAGCGTGCCGCCGCTGGCCGCCTCGAAGAGGCCTCGCTTGGTGGCGATGGCGCCGGTGAAGGCGCCGCGCGCGTGGCCGAACAGCTCGGATTCCAGCAGCGATTCGGTGAGCGCCGTGCAGTTGACCGGCAGGAACGGGGCGGCGACCCGGGGCGAGTGGGTGTGGATGGCGCGCGCGACCAGCTCCTTGCCGGTGCCGGACTCGCCCTCGACCAGCACGGTGGCGGTCGAGCCGGCGACGCGAGCCACCAGCTTGTAGACCTCCAGCATGACCGGGCTCTTGCCCACGATGTCCTGCAAGGCCGGCTTGCCTTCGCTGGGAACGGTCTTCTGCTCGGCGACCAGGCGCCGGCGTTCCAGCGCCCGCCCCACGGTCAGGCGCAGCTCTTCGATGTTGAACGGCTTGGAGACGTAGTCGTAGGCCCCGCGCTGGATGGCGTCCATCGCGCCGGAGACGTCGCCGAAGGCGGTGATGAGGATGACCGGCGTGCCGGGCGCCTTCTTGGTGAACGCCTCCAGCACGTCGAATCCTCCCGAGCGCTCCATGCGCACGTCGGAGACCACCAGGTCGTAGCGCCCGTCGCCGGCCTGCGCGCGCTCGATGGCGCCGGCGCCGTCGTCGACGGCCTCAACTTCATACCCCTCGCCCCGCAAGATCTCGCACAGCAGATCGCGCGCGACCCGATCGTCCTCGGCCACCAGCACGCGCGAGGCGCTCATGCGCGGCCCCCCGCCGTGCGCAGCCGGTGCTCACCGGTGGCGGTTGCCGGGGCGGGCGAGGCCGTCGGCGGGCCCTGGCTCGGGAGGCGGACGAAGAACTTCGAGCCCTCACCGGGCGTGCTCTCCACCGAGATCGCGCCGCCCAGCGCGGCGGTCAATTGCCGGCAGATCGCCAGGCCGAGGCCGGTCCCCTTGCCACGTCCCTTGGTGGTGTAAAACGGCTCGAAGATCCGGCGCACGTCGTCGGGCGCGATGCCGTGGCCGGTGTCGCTGACGGTGATGAGCACGTCGTCGCCGATCGGGCGCGCCGCGACGTCGATGCGGCCATTCTTGTCGACGGCATCGAGGGCGTTCGACACCAGGTTGACCACGATCTGGCGCAGCAGGCCCGGGTCGGTCACGAGGTCGCCCAGCGCCGGATCGACCGCCCAGGTGACGGCCGCGCGCTTGCCCGGCGCCACGCCCTGAACCAGCTCGACCGCCTCCTCGAGGAGCTTGGGCAGCGCGGTGAGCTCGCGCTCCGGCTCGAGGGGCCGCGTCGAGTCCAGGTAGTCGCGCACGATCTTGCTGATGCGTTCGATCTCGCGGGCCGAGACGTCCAGCCGCTCGCGGAGCGCCGGCGGCAGATCGCGCTCCCGAAGCGCCAGCTGGACGTGCCCCGAGACCGAAGAGAGCGGCGTGCCGATCTCGTGCGCGAGCTGCGCGGCCAGCTGGCCGAGGGTCGCCAGGCGCACCTTCGACGCGTTGTCGAGCCGCATGTCGTTGAGCAGGCGGTTGAGCTGCGCCAGCGCGATATTCTTCTCGGACAGATCGTGGGTGGCCTTCTCGATCTCGGCGGCCAGACGCTGGTTGAAGGCGCGGATCTGAGCGTCGGCTTGCGAGAGGCGCTCCAGCATGCGGTTGAATCCCTGCGACAGGCGCCCCACGTCGTCGAGGGTGTCGACGGGGATCCGGCGCGAGAGATCTCCCCCCTCGACGTCGCGCATGGCGGCCGCCAGCAGCTCGAACGGCTTGCCGATCACGCGCTGGGTGATGAGGCCGGAAACCAGGGTCAAGACGATCACGAACACCACCGCGAAGACGACGGAGATCTGTTCTTCGGTTTTTAGCATCGATTCCACCGGACCGAGCGTCCAGCGCATGTCCAGCGTCGCCTTCCAGGGCCCCTGCAGATCGACCGCCAGCTCGATCGGCTCTTCGACCGACTCGCCGACCGGTTGCTGCCGGGTGAATCCCAGCGGCTGCCGGACGTAGGGGGCAAAGCGGGTGATCTCGGGGCGATCCCCGCGCGGGGCCGCGATGCGGCTCGAGGGGCTGGTCGACTCCCGGTAGACGTAGAGATCGAGGCGCACGATGCGGGTGTGGCGGTTCAAATAGCCGAGCAGCTTCTCTTCCAGATCGCGGTCGTCCGCGTCCGGGGGCACGCTCTTCAGGTCCTCGACGATGTCGTGCGCCAGCTCCTCGGCGCTGGCCTGAGCGTCCTTGATGATCCGGTCGCGCGTGAGGAACATGCGCCCCCACGAGGCCACGCCGACCGTGACCGCCACGCTGACGGCGATGAGCCAGATCTTGGTCCGGATGGTCACGCGGTCGCTAATTTACCGCGGTTCCCCGCCCGAGACGGGATCGATGCACGACCGCCCGGCTTTCCGCTAGATTGACGGCGTGAGCTCGACGAACCCCCCAGCGGATCCGCCCGACGCGTTCCTGTTCGACCTCGACGGGACGCTGGTCGATAGCGAGCGGGAGAACGTGGAGTCGGTGGTGCTGGCGGTGCGGCGCTACGGCGCGGAGCTGTCCGCCGAGGAGCGCGGCTTCGTCATTGGCCACTCCTGGAACGAGATCTACGCGCTCATCGCGGGCAACCACGGCCTGACCGCCTCCATGCGCGAGGTGATCGACGCGGCCGTCGACGAGAAGCAGGCGCTCATCGCCAAGGGCGGGCATCGGGCCCTGCCGGGCGCGGTCGCCACGGTGAGACGCCTGGCGCGCCGATCGAAGATGGCGGTGGTCTCGGGCGCGAGCCGCCGGGAGGTGTTCGATGCGCTCGCCGGCATCGGCCTTTCGGCGGAGTTCCCGCTGGTCGTGGCGGCGGAGGACTACACGCACGGCAAGCCCTCACCCGAGCCCTATGCGCAGGCGCTGACCCGCCTCGGGGCCGACCCGGCGCGGTCAATCGCCATCGAGGACGCGACGCCCGGGATCCTGTCGGCGCGCGGGGCCGGCATGCGGGTCATCGGGGTGCGCGCCGGCAACTTCGCCGGCTACGATCTATCGCCCGCGGACGTCGTGGTCGAGACCCTCGAAGAGGTGACCGACGAGCTGTGCGCAGGCCTCGTCGCATGAAGGTCGATCCCGTCGCCATATCCTCGGATGCCGCCTACTACTGGGTGATCGCTGCCATCGCGCCGCGGCCCATCGCCTGGACCTCGACGCTCAACGAGGACGGAAGCGCGAACCTGGCGCCGTTTTCATTCTTCACCGGCGTCACTTCGGATCCACCCACCTGCCTCATCTGTGTCTCTCGCCATGGCGGGACGCGGAAAAAGGACACCTGGGTGAACATCGAACGAACGGGCGAATTCGTCATCCACGTCGTGACCGACGCGCTGGCTCCGCAGATGAACGCCACCTCGCGGGCGTTCCCGTACGGCGTCGACGAGCTGGTCGAGGCGGGGCTCACCAAGATCCCCTCGGACTTCGTGGCACCGCCGCGGGTTGCCGAGGCGCCGATCGCCATGGAATGCCGTCTGGATCGCATCGTCGAGGTCGGCCGCTCCGGCACGGCCATCATCATCGGCGAGATTCTGCTCTGGCACGTGCGCGACGATCTGCTGGTCGAGGGGCGCATCGACGCGGGCCGGCTGGACGCCATCGGGCGCCTGAGCGGCGCCGGCTACGCGCGCACGCGCGATCGCTTCGACATGCCGCGCCCGAAGTGACGGCCGGACTCACCCGGCGCGCACTCGGGGGCGCACCGGCGTGGGCTTCTGCTCAGGCGCAGACCCGCCGCAGAACCGCCTCGAGCTCGGCCAGATCGACGGGCTTGGTGAGGTGCGCGTCGAAGCCCGCCGCCGCCGTCCGCTGCCGGTCCTCGGCCTGGCCGTAACCGGTCAGCGCCACCAGCGAGATGCTGCCGCCCAGCACGGCGCGCACGCGGCGCGCCACCTCGAAGCCGTCCATCAACGGCAGCCCGATGTCGACGATCGCGATCTGGGGCCTCAGGCTCAACGCCTGGGTCACCGCCTCCGGGCCAGTCGCGGCGACATCGACCTCGAAACCGTCCATCTCCAGCAGGTCTTGCAGCATTGCCCGGTTGTCCTCGCTGTCCTCGACCACCAGCACATGCCGGCGCGACCCCTCGACCGGCGCCGGCGCGCGCTCATCGGCGAGCATGGAGTGTCGGGATGAATTCATGGATCGACTCTCTATCTATGTAGCCCAACCGGGACTCCGCAAGGCCCCCTCGTTCGATTTCGCCACCGATTCATGCGCGTCTCGAGCGCAGCGACGGCCAACGGTCGACCGGCCGAAGCCGCCTGACGCGCGTGGTAAAATCGGCGTTCGTGTTCGACCACCTGCCACCCGAGGTCACCCTTTACGAAGTCGGCCCGCGCGACGGCCTGCAGAACGAATCGCGCATGGTCCCCACCGAAGACAAGGTGCGGCTCATCGACGCGCTCTCCGAGACGGGGCTGCGCGCCATCGAGATCACCAGCTTCGTGAACCCGAAATGGATTCCGCAGCTCGCCGACGGTGGCCAGGTGTCGCGGCAGATCGTGCGCAAACCGGGGGTAGCGTATTCGGCGCTGGTGCCCAATCGCCAGGGGCTCGACGCGGCGATCGCGGCCGGAATGCGCGAAGTGGCGGTCTTCATGTCGGCGTCGGAGACGCACAACAAGAAGAACGTCAACAAGACGATCGCGCAGACCCTGGCGGCCTTCCGCGACACGGTGCCGCCCGCGCTGTCCGCCGGGCTGCGCGTGCGGGCCTACGTCTCGACGGTCTACGGCTGCCCCTACGAGGGCGCCGTCGATCCGGCCAGGGCACTGGAGCTCTGTCGCGCGCTCCGGGAGCTCGGCTGCTATCAGGTGTCGCTGGGCGACACCATCGGCGTCGCCAACCCGCGGCAGACCCGGGATGTGCTCGGGCGCGTCTTGGCGGAGATCCCGGCGCCCGAGGTGGCGGTCCACTTCCACGACACGCGGGGGACGGCGCTGGCCAACATCCTGGTCGCGGTCGAGCTGGGGATCACCACCGTCGACGCCGCGCTGGGCGGCCTGGGCGGCTGCCCCTACGCCCCGGGGGCCTCCGGCAACGTCTCGACCGAGGACGTGGTCTACATGCTCGAGGGCATGGGCGTCCGGACCGGCATCGATCTCGATCGCCTGGTCGACTGCGCGCGGCTGGCCTCGACGCTGGTCGGGCACGAGGTCCCGTCCAAGTACTACCGCGCCGCCATCGGCGCCCGCTCGCGCGTCACCGGCGGCGGCTGATTCACCGGGTCTGAAACAGCGCCAGCGCCTTCTCTGGCTCGCCCTCCGACTCGAAAAGCTGATCATCCTTCGAGTCGCTGGATCGGCGCACTTCGCGGAAGATCCCAGAAATTCGAGCCGGCGCGAGGCGGAGTCTAGAGCTTGATGTCTCCGCCGTCGTCGTCGCGGCCGAGCTTCCGGCGAAGGGCTTCGGCGTCGTCGGGCGGCGCCGGCGCGCTTTCAAAGGACAGGCGGACCCAGGTTCCTTCCTTGGTGCCGGGCGGCAGCAGCCGCGCCGGCACGGCGAACGCGTCGACGCCGAGGGAGCAGGCGCGCGACGCCCGCCTCGATGGCATCGACGAAGAGAAGTTGATCCGCCGGCTTGCTCATGGCGCCTGCAGCGTCTGCTGCCGCCCGCGCGCGGTTTGGACCTGGATCTCGTCGCCGTCGGTCTCGACCGTCACGTCGCCCTCCGTGTCGGTACGATAAACGGCGGCGCCGCTCCGCGCGAGGCGTTCCAGCGTCTGCGCGGCCGGGTGGCCGTAGCTGTTCCCGGCTCCGGCGCTGATGATCGCGATCCGCGCGTGCACGGCGCGCAGAAAGCGCACGCCCGATGCGTAGCGGCTGCCGTGATGCGGGACCTTCAGCACCGCCGCGCCGAGGTCGTCCCCCGAGGCCAGCAGCCAGGCTTCGGTCGGCGCCTCGGCGTCGCCCGCGAAGAGCACCGCGAACTTTCCGTAGGTGAGCCGCGCCACCACGCTGTTGGCGTTGACGTCCGATCGCGAGCCGACGATCGGTGGATCGGGCGGGCCGACCAGCGTCAGGATCGCGCCCCCGCCCAGATCGATCTGGCGCCCGCGGGTGGCCTGCCGGACCGCGACTCCGTGGGCTTCGAGCGCCCGCAACAGCGCCGCGTAGGCCGTCCCCGGATGGGGAACGGGCGCGTCGATGAACTGCCCCGCGCCGATCTGGTTCACCGCCGCCGCGAGGCCGCCCAGGTGGTCTTCGTGCCGGTGGGTGAGGAGAATCAGATCCAGTGGTCCGTGCGTGTGCTTGGTCAGAAACGCCAGCCGCGCACCCGACGAGGTGCGCGGCCCACCGTCGATGAGCATGGTCTTGCCCGTCGGAGAGGTCACCAGCGCCGCGTCCCCCTGGCCGACGTCGATGAAGTCGAGGCGCAGCGTGCCGGTCGCGCGGGCCGGCCGCGGTGCGGCCAGCGTCGCGGCCACCAGCAGCGCGCAGAGGAGCGAGCTCCGCGCGCGCCGACTCGAGCGCGGAGAAGACGACGACGCCTGCAACGAGCCCGACAATGGCAGCCGCGCGGCGTGAAGTCACGGCCCGTTATCGGCGCGGCGCCCGTTCAGGTGCGTCGGCGTCGGGCGCTCGCGATTCGAGCTACGCTGGCTGCCTTACGCTGTCGACTGGCGAGCTACGCCGCCGGTCGGTCGGTCTTTTTCACGAGCTCGGGCCATCCGAAATCGCCGAGAGGCTCCGGGAGCTTCGAGGCGACCTCGGCCAGCGCTTCGGCGCCGAGCTGCCGGTCGAGGACCCCCAGAAACGCGGCGACGATTGCGTCCGTCGGCACGTCGGAGCGCGGCGCGTATTTCGCGCCCACGAGTGCGAGAAATTGACTCCGGTCGAGGATCTCGCGGGGGCCGATCGTGGGATCCCACCCTTCGAAGAACAGCCCGCGGACGAGCAGGGGCAGCCGGGCGCCGAAGCGCGCGGCCTCGGCCGGGGTCAACAGATCCCGCAGGGACTCCAACCCGGCACCCAGCGCGCGCACCGCCCTGTGCGGATCGGTCGTTCCCAGCTCGGCCATCATCGACTCCACCCAGGGCGTCGCTGTTTGATTGATCTTCTCGAATGGATGCATCGGCGGGTCCCCCGTCGGGAGGCACAGCAAACGGCACGCCACCGGGTAGACCGCGGAACATGTGGGCTTTCGACCGCCCGGAGGTCTGGCGCGCGAAACCTGCGCAAGTCGTGCATGCGCAACTTGTCGCCCCGACATCTGCAAAGAAGGCTCAGTTTTCTGAGACCTTTCGGCCTTGGGCCCCTGATCTCGCGACCGCGACCTTCACTCTGCCCGACGTCGAGAACGCGGCCGTGCCCCTCGAACAGAATCCCTGATATCGTCGGGGGGAATGAAGACCCCCGCAGGCGGTGGGCCCGAGCTCGTGTTGGTTGAGCGGCGCGGCAGCGCGGCGTTCGTCACCCTCAATCGGCCGGAGGCGGCCAACGCGCTGTCGCGGTCGTTGGTCGCGACGCTGGCCGGAACCTTCGCGACGCTGACGGAGGAGATCGCGCACGGGGGCGACGTGCGGGTGGTGGTGCTGAGCGGCGCGGGCGACAAGGCGTTCTGTGCGGGCGCGGATCTCAAGGAGCGGCGGACCTGGACGCTGGACGACACGCGCGTCTTCCTGGGCGAGATCAACGCGCTGATGGATGCCGTCGCGGCGTTCCCGCGGCCGGTGATCGCGGCGGTCAATGGCGTGGCCTTCGGCGGTGGGCTGGAGCTGGCCCTCGCCTGCGATATCCGCATCGCCGCCGACAGCGCGGAGATGGGTCTGACGGAGGTGCGGCTCGGGATCATTCCCGGCGCGGGCGGGACCCAGCGGCTGGCCCGGATCGCCGGCATCGCGGCGGCGAAGGAGCTGACGCTGACCGGGCGGCGGATCGGCGCGGCGCGGGCGCGCGAGCTGGGGATCGTGTCGGAGGTGGTTGCGGCCGGCGCGCTGGCGGAGGCGTGCGCGCGCTGGGCGGGGGAGATCGGCGGGGCCGCGCCGCTGGCGCTGGCGGCGGCCAAGCGCGCGATCGACGAGGGCGCTCCGTTGCCGCTCGCCCAGGGGCTGGCGGTCGAGCGGGCTTACTATGCACAGGTGCTCACGACCGAGGATCGCAACGAGGGCCTGAACGCGTTCATCGGCAAGCGCGCGCCCGAGTTCAAAGGACGATAGGACGACCATGTCACGCAGCGACGACTTCAAGGCGCTGGCCGAAAAAATCAAGAAGGGCGGCGCGCCCAAGTATCACCAGGCCAACACCGCCGCCGGCAAGCTCTTCTGCCGCGAGCGCATCGCGCTGCTCTGTGACGACGGCGGCAAGGACTTTGTCGAGGACGGCCTGTATGCCAACGCGGGCGCCGGCGATCTGCCGGCCGACGGCGTCGTCACCGGCATCGGGCGGGTACACGGGCGGCCGGTCGCGCTGATGGCCAACGACTCGACGGTGAAGGCCGGATCGTGGGGCGCGCGCACGGTCGAGAAGATCATCCGCATCCAAGAGACCGCCGGGCGGTTGCGGCTGCCGCTCTTCTATCTGGTCGATTCGGCGGGGGCGCGCATCACCGATCAGATCGACGTGTTCCCGGGGCGCCGCCACGCGGGCCGCATCTTCAACAACCAGGTCCGGCTCTCGGGCGCGATTCCCCAGATCTGCCTGCTGTTCGGCCCATCGGCGGCGGGGGGGGCCTACATCCCGGCGTTCTGCGACGTCGTGTTCATGGTCGAGAAGAACGCCTCGATGTATCTGGGCTCGCCGCGCATGGCGGAGATGGTGATCGGCGAGAAGGTGACGCTGGAAGAGATGGGCGGCGCTCGCATGCATTGCGAGGTCTCGGGCTGCGGCGATCTGCTGGCCAAGGACGAGCGGAGCTGCATCGCCGCCGCGCGCGACTACTTCGGTTATCTGCCGCAGCGGGCGGGCGAGACCCCGGCCGAGGCGGCGCCGCGGCCGCCGCGCGCGGACGCCAAGCGGATCGACGACGTGCTCCCCGCCAACCAGAACCAGGCCTTCGACATCGCGGCCGTGATCGATGCCCTCGTCGACGAGGGGAGCTTCTTCGAGCTCAAGAAGCTCTACGCGCGCGAGATCGTGACCGGCTTCGCGCGCATGGGCGGCCGGGCGGTCGGCATCGTCGCCAGCCAGCCCAAATGGAAGGGCGGGGTGCTGTTCGTCGACTCGGCCGACAAGGCGGCGCGGTTCATCTGGCTGTGCGACGCGTTCGGGTTGCCGCTGGTCTTCCTGGCCGACGTCCCGGGGTTCATGATCGGCAAGGCGGTCGAGCGGCAGGGGATCATCCGCCATGGCGCCAAGCTGATCTCGGCGGTCGCCGACGCGACGGTGCCCAAGATCTGCGTGGTGCTGCGCAAGGCCTACGGCGCGGGCCTGTACGCCATGTGCGGTCCGGGGTTCGAACCCGACGCGACGATCGCGCTGCCCCAGGCGATGATCGCGGTGATGGGCGCCGAGGCCGCCGTGAACGCGGTCTACGCCAACAAGATCGCGGAGAAGCCCGAGGCGGAGCGGGCCGCCTACGTCGAAGAGCTGCGCGAGCAGTACCGCGCGGACATCGATCTGTCGAAGCTGGCCGCCAACCTGCACGTCGACGCGGTGGTTCCCGGCGACGACCTGCGGGCCGAGCTCTTGCGCCGCCTGGCGGCCACCGGCGGCAAGAGCGTTGCGAGCTACTTCCGCAAGCGTCCCGTCTTGCCGGTTTGACGGCGGCGGATCGCTAAAAGATCCCGAGCGACCAGGTGAGGCCGGCCCGAATCTCGATCACGCGCTGGTCGGCTTGCCACGCGAGCCTCGCCGCGGCGTCGAACGCGAGGTCCGGCCGGCAGCGCCAGATGGCGCCCGCCAACCCGGATACGGTCGTCGATGAGTCCTCTTGCCCGGCGACGAAGAACTCGGCCACCGGCCGGACGGTCCAGGCGTCCGGTCCCTCGACGATGGCGCCTCCGACGAAGGCGAAGCGGTGGTCCCGGGTCCGGTCCCCCTCGAGGTTGAGGTGGATCGCCAGCGCCGGCCAGCGCTGCGACGCGATGAAGGCCAGCGATGCGCCCGGGCCCCCCGAGGCCGGCAGCGTGGGCAAGATCGCCCCCGCTTCGGCGGCCAGGCTGGGCCCTGTTTCTCCCTGCAGCGTTCCCTTGCGCAAGACGCCCTTGATGAGCAGCTCCGAATCCAGCTGCCGCCGCTGGGCCTCGACGTCCGGGCCGCCGAAGAGGAAGGCCTTGTGCCCGTCGAAGACCAGCTCGATCCGGTCGACGGGCCCATAGTTGAGGATGAACCCGGGAACGAAGGTCCCGCCGGTCGGAAGATGGATATAGCCGACCGGCCCCAGCTCGAGCTCGATGGTGTGCGTCTCCGCGACGTCGGCGTCGGTCTGGTCGAAGGGCCGATAGGCATACGCGGGCCGCGGCGCCGCCACCGCGACCAAGATTGCGATCGAGATCGCGTTGAAGCGCGCGCGAAGCACCGACGGGGAAACTATAGCCCGACCCGGTCGGCGCCAGCTATCCGGGACGACGTGCGGCTACTGGCAGCCCAGCGTGGGGTCGCACGCCAGCGACAAGCAAATGGTCGGCAGGCCCGGGACGCAGCTCCCGGCGCCGTCGCAGAAGCTGGCGAGATACGCCGGGATGACGTCGGTGGAGCAGCTGCTGGCGCAGACCGTCGAGGTGCCGTAGTCCTGGCAACCTCCGGCGCCGTTGCACAGGCTGTTGTTGCCGCAGCTCGCGGCGCCCTGATCCTTGCAGGTTCCGGTCTCGTCGACGCTGCCCGCAGCGACGTTGCTGCAGGTTCCCTCCGAGCCTGCGACGCCGCAGCTCTGGCAGGAGGGGCACAGGCTGGAGCCGCAGCAGAAGCCGTCGGTGCAGTGTCCAGTCCCGCACTGGTCGTCGGCGGTGCACGAGGTGCCGGCGGTCTTGAGCGCCACGCAGCTGCCGAGCAGGCCGGTGCAGTAGTCGGCGGCGACGCAATCGCCGTCGGCGTTGCAATGGGTGGGGCAGCCGGACGCCGTGCACAGATAAGGGGCGCAGCTCTTGGTGGTGGCCGTCGGGCAGCTGCCGCTGCCGGTGCAGACGGCGGCCGAGGTGAAGATCGTGCCGCTGCAGGAGGACGGCGCGCAGGTCACGCTGCCCGACGCTTGCGTGCAGGCGCCGGCGCCGTTGCAGGTGCCGGTGTTGCCGCAGGTCCCGTTCGCCCCGCACTGGCCGGCCGGCGCGGTCGTGTTGGCCAGGATCGCTGCGCAGGTCCCGAGACCGTTGACGTTGCAGGCCAGGCAGGTCCCGCAGGCGGTGCTCGACGAGCAGCAGACGCCGTCGATGCAGTTGCCGCTGCCGCATTCGTGGCCGGTCCCGCAGGTGGCGCCGAGCGCCTTCTTGCCGCTGCAGGCTCCGCTCGCGGTGCAGTAGTCGCCGCTCACGCAGTCGGTGTCGGCGGTGCAGCTGGTCTTGCAGGCGGTCGCCGAGGCGCAGAGGTAGGCGCCACAGCTGGACGTGGTCGGGGTGGGGCAGGTTCCGGTTCCGGTGCACGAAACGGCGGGCGTGAAGACCGTGCTGGTGGTGGTGGCCACGCAGGAGGCGGCCCCACAACCGACGGTGCTGGCGGCCTGCGTGCAGGCGCCGGCGCCGTTGCAGGTGCCGGTATTGCCGCAGGTTCCATTGGCCGCGCAGCGCACGTGCGGATCGGTCACGCCGCTGGCCACGTTGCTGCAGGTCCCGAGCTTGCCCGCCACGTTGCAGGCCAGGCAGGTGGCGCAGCTGGCGCTGCCGCAGCAAACGCCGTCGACGCAGTTGCCGCCGCTGCATTCGTGCGCGGCGGCGCAGGTGGCGCCGATGCCCTTCACCGGCAGGCAGCTGCCGCCGGTGCCGCTGCAGTAGTTGCCGGCGGCGCAGCCGGTGTCGGCACTGCAGGTCGTCGCGCAGGCGGCGGTGCTGCAGACGTAAGGCGCGCAGCTCGAGGTGGTGGGCGGCACGCAGGCTCCCGCGCCGGAGCACTTCGCCACCGGCGTGAAGATTGAAGTGGTGGCGTTGCAGGAGGCGGTTCCGCAGCTGACGCTGCTGGCGGCTTGCGTGCAGGCGCCGGCGCCGTTACAGGTGCCGGTGTTGCCGCAGGGCGGGGCCGCCGCGCACTGCCCAGAGGGCGCGGTCGTTCCCGAGGCGATCGCGGCGCAGGTGCCGAGGCTGCCGGCCACGTTGCAGGCCTTGCAGGTGCCGCACGGCCCAGTGCCGCAGCAGACCCCGTCGGTGCAGAAGCCGCTGATGCACTGGTTGGCGGCGGTGCAGGTCTGCCCGCTCGGCTTGAGCGCGCAGCTCTTGGCGGTGCCCGAGCCCTGACAGGTGGTGGGCGCGACGCAGTCGGTGTCCGCCGCGCAGGTCGTCTTGCAGACCTTGTTGGTGGTGTCGCAGACGAAATTGCCCGCGCAGGTCGAGGGCGTGGCCACGGCGCAGGTGCCCGCTCCGGTGCAATGCGAGACGGGCGTGAAGGTGGATCCGGCCGGACAGGCCGCGCTCCCGCAGGCGACGCCCGTGCCCGCCTGCTGGCAGGCGCCGCTGCCGTTGCAGGCGCCCGTGTTGCCGCAGGGAGCGCTGGCGGAAGTGGGACAGAGCCCGTGGGGCTCGGTGGAGCTGGCGGCGACGGGCGCGCAATTGCCGGCGCTGCCCGTGACGTTGCAGGCCTGACAGGTGCCGCAGACGCTGGCGCTGCAGCAGACGCCATCGACGCAGCTGTTGCCGGTCAGGCAATCGCCGGTCGCCGTACAGCCCTGCCCGAGACGCTTCTTGGTGCCGCAGAGGTTGGTCTTGGGATCACAGATGTCGGGCGACAGGCAGTCGCCGTCGACCGTGCAGGCGGCCTTGCAGGCGGTCGATCCGTTGCAAAGGTAGGGGGCGCAGGCGATGGTCGTTGCGGCCTGGCAAGTTCCTTTGCCGTCGCAGGTGCGGCCCGTGGTGAGCGTCGAGCTTCCACTCGCGCAGACCGGCGCGGTGCAGGAGGTGCCGGCCGCGTAGAGGCGGCAGGCGCCGCTGCCGTTGCAGAACCCGTCGGTGCCGCAGGTCGCCTTGCCGGCGTCGTGGCAGGTCCCCTGCGGATCGGAGGCGCCCGCCGCGACGTTGGCGCAGGTTCCGAGCGATTTGGTGAGCGCGCAGGACTGACAGGCGCCCTGGCAGGCGGTCGCGCAACAGGTCGCTTGCGAGCAGAGCCCGGACGAGCACTCCGCGGCGGTGGCGCAGTCCTGGCCGTTGGCCTTGAGGCCGCACGAGCCGCCGGTGTTGCAGATGGCGGGGGCGGCGCAGTCGGCGTTGGCGCTGCAGGAGCCCTTGCAGACGTTGACGCCGCACTCGTAGGGGAAGCAGGGGATGGAGCTGGGCGTGATGCATTTTCCCGCGCCGTCGCAGGTGGCGGCCGCGGTGAAGACCGTCGTCCCGCTCGGACAGGTCGAGCCGAGACAGGTGGTCCCCTGCACGTACTTCTCGCAGCTCCCCTTGCCGTCGCATTTTCCGTCGGTGCCGCAGGACGCGGCGCCCGCGTCGTGGCAGGTCCCCTGCGGATCGGAGGCGCCGACCACGACATTGGTGCAGGTGCCGAGCGTGCTCGTCAGGGCGCACGACTGACAGGCCCCCGTACAGGCCTTGTTGCAGCAGATCCCCTGCGCGCAGAAGCCGCTGGCGCACTCGACCGCCGCGCCGCACGAGGCGCCGCTCGACTTGAGACCGCAGGAGCTCGCGTTGCAGCTGTTGGGCATCTTGCATTGGTCGTTGGTGGCGCAGGCGTTGAAGCAGGTCGTCCCGTTGCAGACGTAAGGGGCGCAGGCGCGCGAGTCGGGCGCGACGCACTTTCCGTTCATGCTGCAGGTCGAGGGGGGCGTGTACAGGCCGCCGGCGCAGGTCTCGCCGGCGCAGACCGTTCCCGAGGCGTAGCTTTCGCAGCTGCCGCTGCCGTCGCACTTTCCGTCGGTGCCGCAAGAGGTGGCCCCCGTGTCGGCGCAGACGCTCCGGGGATCGCTGTTTCCGGGGGCGATCATCAGACAGGACCCCGGGGAGGTCGGCAGATTGCAGGTCCGGCAGCCGCCGGCGCAGGCGTTCTCGCAGCAGACGCCGTCGACGCAAAAGGCCGAGGCGCATTCGCCCGCCGCGCCGCAGGCGTGTCCCAGCGGCTTCGGCCCGCAGGTCTTGTTGACGCAGGCGGCGCCGGTGTCGCAGTCGGCGTCGACTTTGCAAGTGTTGGTGCAAGCGCCGCTCAGACAGCGGAACGGGTGACAGTCCTGCACGCCGGGCGGCCGGCAAGTCGCGAGCCCATCGCAGGTTCCCGCGGTGTTCAATCGGTTGCCGGTGCAGGTGGGGGCCAGACACTGGATGTCCTGGACATAGTTGGCGCAGCCCCCCACGCCGTCACAGGTTCCGTCGTCTCCGCAGGACGACGCGCCCTTGTCGCTGCAGCTTCCCCGCGGATCGGGCGCGCCCGAGTCGATCGGCCAACAGGTGCCCAGGCGGCCGGGAAGGTTGCAGGCCACGCAAGCGCCCAGGCAGGCCACGTTGCAGCAGATATGGTCGGCGCAGAACCCCGAGATGCAACCGTCGTCGCCGCTGCAGTTCGCGCCGGGTCCGCCCTTGCCGCAGCTCCCGGTCGCAAAGTCGCAGACCTGCGCGCTGCATTGATTGTTGGCCGTGCAATGCGTGAAGCAGCTGTTGGTCGTGGTGTCGCAGGCGTAAGGCAGGCAGAGCGTGGTCACGCCCGGTTTGCACTGACCCGTTCCGTCGCAGGCGTAAGCGCCCGCCACCGCGCTGCCTTTGCAGGTGCCCGGCACGCAAATGTCTCCCATGTACTTGTGGCAAGCGCCGGCGCCGTCACAGGTGCCGTCCTGTCCACAGGTCGCGACGGGTTGCACGGCGCAGTCGGAGGCGTTGCGGGGGCTGGCGCCGGCCGTGCGCTTCGTGCAGGTGCCGGGCTGACCGCCTCCAGAACAGGTCTGGCATCCGCCGCTGCAGGCGTTGTTGCAACAGACGCCGTCGACGCAGAATCCGCTCTGGCATTCGCCGCTGCAGGCGCAGGTGGCGCCCAGCGCCTGCTTGGTGCCGCTCGATCCGCAGGCGTCGTGCGAGCTCGCGGGTCCGTCCGTCTTCGCGCCGCCGTCGGACCCGTCGTGGCCGGGGCCGTCGGTAGGCGGGGTGCCACCCTCCATCGGGCTTGGTAAGCCGTGGTGACTGCTGCAGGCCCCCAGTGCTCCGAACGCCAGCAATGCCGCGGCTAGCGCGACGCATCGCAAAGATATATTATTTGGAAAAACCGATTTGAACTCGTACAAAGCCCGCGCCCATCCCACAGCGTACGACACGAGCGTACGCTATCGCTTTTGCCAAAGCTCCAAAAAAAACTTGCTTCGGAGCAGACTCTTCGGTTTTGGCGGTTCCGCCGCCACGGTGGAACAAGTCCGCTCCATCCGCTCGAAGATGTGGCTCCCAAGCATTTGAACAAGGCCGCGAGGGGCGCTTTGAAACGTCCAGCGGTGGTTGACGCCACGCCGCGTCCACCGGTACCCTCGTGCACCGCAAATGATCCGCCCCCCGATGTTGGCCGCGGCTGCGCTCACTCTTGGCGCCGCCATTTTCGGAGTGGTCCCAGGGCTCGACGCCGGGACGGCGCTGGCCCAATCGCCGGCGGCGCGCCCGCGGATCCGGGGTCGGGCCTATAGGCTCAAGGTCGACAGCTCGCCGCAGCAGGCGACGGTCTTCTGGGATGCCGGAGACAAGCCCGACCCGAAGACCTTCGGCGTCGCGGGCTACACGCCCCTCACCCTCAAGGTCCCCAAGGGCTCGGTCAAGATCGTGGTCGAGTTCGCCGGGTTCAAGGCCGAAGAGCGCACCCTCGACGTGCGCAAGAGCCAGAGCCTGATGGTGACGCTCGATCGCGCTCCGCGGATGGCCCGGCTGGATCTGCAGGCCGCTGCCGACGGTGGAGGCGCCGGGGCGGAGGTCTTCGTCGACGGCGCCGATCGTGGCACGGCGCCGAACTCGTTCGAGCTGCCGGCCGGGCGCCACCAGGTCGAGGTGCGCAAGCCCGGGTACAAGTCATTCTCGGACTGGTTCGATCTGGCCGAAGGCGAGCGGCGGACGCGCGACGTCTCGCTCGAGCGCGCCGAGGCGCCATCCGGCACGCTGCTGGTGACCTCCGACCAGGGCGGCGACGTCTACATCGACGGCGCGCGGAAGGACGTCGCGCCGGCGATCATCCCGGGCATTCCGGCCGGCGATCACGTGGTCGAAGTGCGCAAGGACGGCCTGCCCGCCTGGCGACAGACCGTGACCATCGTGGCGGGGCAGCAGGCCAAGGTCGGGGCGACCTTTGGCGCGGCCGCCGGCGCCACCAGCCTGCGCGTCATCTCCAACGAGCCGGACGTCGAGGTGTTCATCGACGGCGAGGACAAGGGGAAGGCGCCGGTCACGATCACCGACCTCAAGCCGGGCGAGCACATCGTCGGCGGGCGCAAGAAGCAGTTCAAGTCGCAGGAGCAGACCGTGCGGGTTTCGGCCGGCGAGAGCGCCATCGTCAGCTTCCGGATGGAGGTCGCGCCGCCCGACCGCCCCCACGCGGCGCTGAAGATCCAGTCGACCATCCCCAACGCCGAGGTGTTCGTCGACGGATCGAGCCTGGGCCGGGCCCCGGTCGATCGGAACGATCTCGACCCGGGCAAGCACTACGTGGTCGTCCACCGCGACGGCTACACCGACTTCAAGCGCGAGGTGGTCCTGGTCGAGAACCAGCCGGTGGTCCTGGTGGCCGACCTCACGGCCACGGGCTCGCTACGCATCCTGTCGACCCCCGAGGGGGCGGAGGTGCGTCTGGACGGTGAGCTGGTCGGTCGCACGCCGGTCCAGCACGACGGGGTCGGCTCGGGCGACCACATCGTGGAGTTCCGCCTCAAGGGCTACTTCGACCACAAGGAGACCATGAAGGTCGAAGGCGGGCGCGAGAAGGTCTTCTCCGTCGACCTCAAGCTGATTCCAACCGGTCCTTCGCCCGATCAGGTGGCCAAGCGGAAGCAGGGGATGTCGTCGTTCGGCGCGCGCGCCAACCCGGTGGGCGGCGTGACCGCCGACTTCGGCCTGGGCTATCCGTACTACGTGACCGTCCGGATCATGGTGGGGGCGCTGGCGCTCCGGAGCATGGGCCTGGACGTCGGCGTGCAGATGCAGAGCCTGTTCGACATCACCGACTTCGCCTTGCGGGGACGCCTCCAGCTGCTGGATTTCGGCCCCTTCGCCCTGTCCACCGACAGCAATCTGGGCGGCGGCACCGGGGTCAACGGCCGCAGCTCCCTCTTCTTCGACTGGAGCGCCACCGCTTCCCTGGACTTCGCGGACATCGCCACCGTATCGGCGTTCCTGCATTTTTCGGCTTGGGATGACCACTTCTGTCCGACCACCGGACAGCTGCAGAACGGCACCACCGCCGACGCCTACTGCGGCTATGCCCCGGCCAACGACTTTGCCCAGAAGATGCAGCTCTTCGGGACGGGCGATCCGGCCCGGTCCTTCACGGGTCACCGTTTCTACGTCGGGTTCGCGGCGTCGGCGGCCCTCGACCGCCTGACCTCGCTGTTCTTCCAGTTCGAGTTCGTGCCGCTCACCCAGAACTACGGTCTGACGCCGCGCGAGGCCTTCGAGGGGACCTACAACCAGGCTCTGATCGGCTCGAGCGATCCCAACTTCTATTTCACGCTCGGCGTGTCGCTGAAGTTCTGATCGCGAAACGTCAATATTTTCACTGGCGCGCAGCCTAAAACTTCTTCAACGTAGGACGCCTCATGAGCAGCGCAGCGGGTATCCCCCGCAAGTGGACGATTGGCGACTCCGGAGAGGTCTACGGGGTCAAGTCCTGGGGCAACAACTACTTCTCGATCAACGACGCGGGCAACGTGCAGTCGCACCCGGCCGGCAGCGACGGCGCGTGCATCGACTTGAAAGAGCTGGTCGACGAGGTGGCGCGGCGCGGAATCGGCCTGCCGTTGCTGATTCGATTCTCCGACATCTTGAAGAGCCGCATCGTCGAGCTGAACGAGACGTTCAAGCGCGCGATCGCCGAGTACGGCTACAAGGGCAACTACAAGGGCGTCTACCCGATCAAGGTCAACCAGCACCGCTACGTGGTCGAGGAGATCGTTCAATTCGGGCGTCCCTATAACTATGGCCTGGAAGCGGGGTCGAAGCCGGAGCTGCTGGCCGTCATGGCCATGCTGGACGACGAAGAAGCGCTGATCGTCTGCAACGGGTACAAGGACGAGGAGTACATCGAGACCGCACTGATGGCCTCCAAGCTGGGGCGCACGGTCCTGATCGTCGTCGAGAAGTTTTCCGAGCTGTCGCTCATCGCCGAGACCGCCAAGAAGATGGGCGTCCGGCCGCGGATCGGCATCCGGGTCAAGCTGGCGGCCAAGGGCTCGGGCCGCTGGGAGGCCTCGGGTGGCGACCGGTCCAAGTTCGGCCTGTCGACCCGCGAGGTGGTCGAAGGGATCAACTTCCTGCGCGCCAACGACCTGCTGAGCTGCTTCGAGCTGCTGCACTTTCACCTGGGCAGCCAGATCTCGGCGATCCGGGCGGTCAAGAACGCGCTGCGCGAGGCCGGGCGGTTCTACGTCGAGGTCTGCCGCCTGGGCGCGCCGCTCAAGTACTTCGACGCCGGCGGCGGTCTGGGCGTCGACTACGACGGCTCGCAGACCAACTTTGCCTCGTCGATGAACTACTCGACGCAGGAGTACGCCAACGACATCGTGTTTTCGCTGCAGGAAATCTGCGACGCGGGCGGGGTGGCGCACCCGACCATCGTCACCGAGTCCGGCCGGGCGGTGGTGGCGCACCACTCGATGCTGGTGGTCGACGTGCTGGGCGTGGGCGAGTTCGACGTCGGCAAGGCGCCCGATCAGATCGGGCCGGACGTCCCGCGCGTCATCAAGAACCTCTTCGAGGCCCACCGCGACGTCTCGCGCAAGAACGTGCTCGAGACCTACCACGACGCGCTCGAATACAAGGAAGAGGCGCTGCAGCTCTTCAACCTGGGGAGCCTATCGCTGCCCGAGCGGGTGGTGGCCGAGGACATCTTCTGGGGGGTCTGCCAGAAGCTGCTCAAGATGGTGCGGGAGCTGCGCGAGGTCCCCGAGGAGCTGGAGGGGCTCGAGCGCGCGCTGTCGGACACCTACTTCTGCAACTTTTCGATGTTCCAGTCGCTCCCCGACATCTGGGCCATCGATCAATTGTTCCCGATCATGCCGATTCACCGCCTCAACGAGGAGCCGACGCGGCGGGCGGTGCTGGCCGACATCACCTGCGACTCCGACGGCAAGATCGATCACTTCATCGACCGGCGCGACGTCAAGCCGGTGCTGGAGCTGCACCCGGTCAACGGCCACGACTACTACCTGGGGATCTTCCTGATCGGCGCCTACCAGGAGATCCTGGGCGATCTGCACAACCTGTTCGGCAACACCAACACCGTGCACGTATCGCTGGCGGCCGGCGGCGGCTACCAGATCGAGCACGTGGTCACCGGCGACACCGTCACCGACGTGCTCAAATACGTCAGCTACTCGCGCGAGGAGCTGGTGGCGCGGATCCGGCGCTTCGCCGAGCTGGCGGTGCGCGCCAACCGGATGACCCTCGACGAGACGCGCTCCATGCTGCGCCTGTACGAAGAGGGCCTGGCCGGCTACACCTACCTCGAACGGGCGTGACGTCGGGGATTCCCGGTCGCCGGCTTGAGCTTTTCCGGCGACCTGCCGAAAAGGGGGCGAGGTGCCCGGATGACGGCAGATCCCGCTTCGACCGCCGTGGAACGTCGCGCTTCGCGACACCTGCTTTTGATTCTGTTCTTCGCGGCCGGGGCGCTGGGCGCCGGCGCTTGCGGGACCGACGAATCGGCCGGCGATGACGGCGGTGCCGGACAGACCGGCGCGGGCGGTGGCGCCGCTGGACACGGTGGAAGCAGCGGTACGACTGGCGCCGGCGGCACGATGGGGTCGGGCGGCACGACGGGGTCGGGCGGCACGACGGGGTCGGGCGGCACGACGGGGACAGGCGGCACGACGGGGATGGGCGGCACGACCGGGACGGGCGGCACGACGCCGGCCGGTTGGCTCTACACGAGTGGCAGCAAGGTCTACGTCTCCAACGGAAACGGCGGCGGCACGGTCTGGGTCGGCCGCGGCGTCAACACCGACGACATCTACCTCTGTGGCTACAACAACACGCTGTGGATGACCTCGCCGGACCAGACACTCGAAACCATGGTCACCGGCATCCTCTCCGGCTGGAAGCCGACCTTCCTTCGCCTCTCCCTTTCGATGGACAGCGATCCGACGGTCAGCAGCTGGCTGGCCACCAACGCGCAATACAAGACGCCCATGACCAACGTGATCAACGCGATCGGCACCCACGCGGGGGTCTACGTCCTGGTCACGCTGCGCAGCGACGCCTCGATGATCCTGCAGGACACCACCGACGGAGACGCGGAGGCCACCGGCGTCCCCTCGGACAGCACCACCACGCCGAACGCGACCTCGTTTCCGACGGGAACCGACGCCGTGTACGTGGCGTTGGTCGACAGCTTCGCGAATTCCAGCTTCGTCCTGTTCGGCCTCACCAACGAGCCGGGCGGCAACAAGCGCAGCAACGCCACCTTGAGCGCGGCCATGTCCCACGCCGTCGGCACCATCCGGGCCGAAGAAGATCGGCTGGGCGTTCCCCACCACGTCGTCTCGGTCCAGGGGAACGGCTGGACCGGCGACATCAGCTTCTACGCCACCACGCCCCTTCCGTACGACAACGTCGTCTACGAGGTTCACGGCTATCCGCCCACCACGGCCTCCTACACCTATTCGAACATCCCGGTGATCGTCGGCGAGTACGGGACGCTCGACAGCGGCAGCGCGCCCGCCTTCTTCGCCGACGTCGAGTCGAAAAAAATTCCGACACTGGCCTGGGACCTCGATTCATTCAGCAACTGCGCGCCCGACCTGGTCACCGTCAACCAGAGCGCGAGCAACCTGACGCCGACGGCATGGGGAACGCTGGTCCAGAACTACCTGCTGGCGCACGCGCCGTAGGGGGCGACGCGTCCCCGCGCCGGCGTCACGATCTCGTGGCAAGATCCCGCAACAGGCGGCCGCCACCGCCGAAGAAGGGGGATGGGAAAAGTAATGGAGACGATCAAGGTAACGAACGACTACGATCTGACGCTCGCCGAGGCTGGCGCGCTGGATCCCGACAAGGTCCGGACTGTAGAAGTCGAGGCGTTGATCGATACCGGCGCCACCATGCTGATGCTACCTGCGGACGTGGTCGAGCGGCTCGGAGTGGCCATCAAGGGCTATCGCAAGGTGCGCTACGCGGATTCGCGGGTCGAGGAAGTGCCCATCGTCGGCGGCATCAAGATCGAAATCCGCGGACGAGAGGCGTTCGTTTCGGCATTGGTTGGGCCCGCGGGATCGATGCCGCTCGTCGGACAGATCCCCCTCGAAGAGATGGACTTCGTCGTCGATCCGAAATCGCGCGAATTGCGTCCCAATCCCGCTTCGCCCGACGCGCCGGTGCTGGATCTGCTCCGGGTCGCCTGACGAAACACACCCCGCCCGCTTCCGCGACGCCCCTGGGTCGTCCCGCTCAGGCCGGCAGGTCCGACCGCTCGTAGAGCGGCCGGATTTCGATCTCGCCCGCGGCGACCCCGGCCCCTCGGAGGTGAATCGGGAGCCAGCGCTTGGCGAAGTCGATCGCTTCGTCCATCGACTCGACCTGGATCATCGAGTACCCGGCGATGATCTCCTTCGTCTCGGTGAACGGGCCGTCGATCACGGTGCGGCGGCTGCCCGCGCGCTTGATTCGCGCTCCCTTCGCGGTCGGCTTCAGCCCGTCGCCGGAGAGCAGCGCTCCGCTCATCGCGTACTCTGTCATCAGGGCACCCATGGCGGTCAGGGTCTCCTGGCTGGGCAGAGCATCCGATTCGGCTCTCTGATCGGACTTCAGCATGACCATGAACCGCGTCGTCCCGGGCTTGCGGGCTGGCGCGGTGGGAGCTCCTGGCGCGGATCCCGGCGCCCCTTGGGCGGCCTCCCGGAAGCGGACCTCCTGCTCTCGCCATCCGTCCGGTTTCTCGCTGGAGTCGACCGGAAAATCCGACGCCTCGAACAGGGCGCGAATCTCGATCTCCCCCGCCTGGCCGGGCACGCGCTTGGCCCATTCGATCGCCTCTTCCTTCGACTTCGTCTGAATCAACCAGAAGCCGGCGATGAGCTCGTTCGTCTCGGCGAAAGGCCCGTCGATCACGGTGGACGTTCCCGCGGAGCCTTTGCCGGACAGCCGAACCCGCGTGCCCTTCGAGCTCGGGCGGAGCCCTTCCCCCGAGAGCAGCGCCCCGGCCTTCATCATCTCTTCGTTGAGCTTCCCCATTTCGGTGAGGAGCCCTGGGTCCGCCAGAATGCCCGCCTCGGCCTTCGAATCGCTCTTGATCAGCATCATGAATCGCATGGTGTTCCCTCCCTATACTGTCTCGACGACCCGCGGCCCGGCAGATCGACAAGTGAAAACGTTTTTTTTGGAGCTTGGGAGGGCGTCTTCCCGGGCAGCCTCGATCGCCGACCGATCTGCCGCGGCCGGGCGGCCCGTGGGGCCATCGTGTAAGATGCGGCCTGCCATGTCGCCCGGTCTCGACCTCGGGGAGCCCGCCACCGTCGACGCGTCGCTGTCGGATCTCGCGCGCGGCGTGATCGGCTCCGAGATCCTGCGCATCGCCGCCGAGATCCGGGCGCTCAAGGCCAAGGGCGCGGAGATCTGCAACCTCACGGTGGGCGACTTCGATCCGACGCAGTTTCCGGCACCGGCGGCGCTGCTGGATGGCATGCGGGCGGCGCTGGCCGCCGGGCAGACCAACTACCCGCCGTCGGACGGCGTCGTGGCGCTGCGCGAGGCGGTGGCGCGTTACTACGCCAAGCACCTGGGTCTCGACTATCCGGTCGAGTCGGTCCTCATCACGGGCGGCGCGCGGCCGCTGCTGTATGGGTCGTACAAGACCGTGCTGGATCCGGGCGACGCGGCGATCTATCCGGTGCCGTCCTGGAACAACAACCATTACGCCTATCTCTGCGGCGCGCGCGCCATCGAGATCCCGGTGGGCGCCGAAACCAATTTCTTTCCGACGCCGGACCATCTCCGCCCGCATCTGCCCTACGCCCGGCTGATCCTGATCAATTCGCCGCTCAACCCGACCGGCACCGCCATCGATGCGGCGGTCTTGCAGCAAATTTGCGAGATGATCGTGGGGGAGAACCGGCGGCGCGAGCGGGCCGGCGGCAAGGCGATCTGGCTCTGCTACGACCAGGTCTACTGGCAGCTGGTGTTCGGCGGCGCCAAGCACGTGACGCCGCCCGAGGTGTGCGCCGAGGTGGCGCCCTACACCATCATCCTCGACGCGGCGTCGAAGAGCTTCGCGGCCACCGGCCTGCGCGTGGGCTGGGCGGTGATGCCGCCGGCGGCGCGCCAGCGGATGGCCGACATCCTCGGGCACGTGGGGGCCTGGGCGCCACGCCCGGAGCAGGTCGCGATGGCGGCGTTGCTCGACAATGAAGCGGCCGTCACCACCTATCTCGCCGAGATGCGCCCGCGGGTGCAGCAGCGCCTCGACCGGCTGGCGGGCGGCTTTGCAGCCATGCAGAAGGAAGGATACCCGGTCGAGGTGATCGCGCCGCAGGGGGCGATCTATCTCTCGGTGCGGTTCGCCATCCCGGGACAGACCAACGATGCGACCCGCAAGCTGCTGCTCGATCGCGCAGGCTTCGCGGTGGTTCCGTTCCAGGCCTTCGGGCTGCGCGAGGACAGTGGTTGGTTCCGGATCTCCGTCGGCGCCGTCTCTCTGGCCGAGATCGACGCCGCGCTGCCCCGCGTGCGGGCCGCGCTGCCGCGCCGTTGATGTCGCGACCAGCGCTCTCCGTTATCGCGCTGGCGGTCGTCCTCCGGGTGGCGCTGTTTCCGTTCGCCGAGAACAAGCACGGCGACGCGCCCATGCGCGCCCTCATCGCCGAGCGGATGGTCCTCGACCCGGCCAGCGCGGCGGTGCCGCGCACCTACTGCCAGTTCGGGCCGCTGCACACCACGTTGATGCGTCCGTTCATCGCGCTCGACCGGTTCGCGCCGCGCTCGTCGCGCGTCCTGTCGCTGCTGGCCGGCCTCGCGGTCTTCTTTCCGTTCCTTGCCTTCGCGCGACGGCTGATCGGCTTGTTCCAGCGCACAGACGCGGCCGGGCACGCCCCGGCGTCCACCGACCGGCGGGCGGCCCTGGCGGCGTTCGTGCTGGCGGTCTCGCCGCTGCACCTGCAGGCATCGACGACGGCCTCGAGCGAAGCGCTCTACCTGCTGCTCTGGGTACTGGCGCTCGAGCGCCTGCTGGCGGCGCTGGCAACCGGCCACCGGCGCTGGTTCGCGCTGGCGGGGCTCTGCGCCTCGCTGGCGGCGGTCACGCGGTACGATGCGTGGATCGCGTTACCGCTGATCGTCGGCGCGGCTGGCCTCTTGGGACGCCGGATTCGCCGCGCGGGCAGGCCGGGCGCGACGGTGGGTGGTCTGGCGATCTTCGCCGCGACGGCCGCGATGTTTCCCGCGATCTGGCTGCTGTGGGGCGCCCTGTCGGGCGGCGATCCGCTGTTCTTCGCGCACTATATCGCGAGCGACCACGCCAATCTGGCGGCGACCGCGAGCGCGCGTTACGGCGCGATTGCCGGGCGCGCGCGGCAGGTTGGCGTCTGGTCGCTGTCGTTCGTGGCGGCGATGACCCTGCCGGGCCTGTTCGTCGTGAGCAGGGCGCTCGGCCGTCGGTGGCGCGATCTGCCAGGGGAGATCTGGATCGTCCTGGTGGCCGCGCTCGGTCCTCCGGCGCTCTACCTCGGGCGCGGGTTGGTCTTCCAGAGCTTCGAGCCGCTGGCCCGCTTCGCGCTCGTCCCGGGCGCGTTGCTCTTGCCCATCGGCGTGGCCGCGATTTCGCTCGAACGCGCCCGCGCCTTTCGGCTGGCGACCCTCGGGTCGGCCGCCGCCTTCTCGATCGCCGTGTGGCTGGTGGCCACCGTCGGTCGCGAGCGGATCTGGGCCGGCGCCGAATCGATGGGCGCGCTCACCCGCCTAGACGGCGAGGACCGCGCCTTGGCCGCCCACCTGCGCGCCGTCCGGCCGCCCGGCGCGCCCGTCATGATCGAGCCGTTCTCCTACGCGGACATCGGCATCACCCACGCCGCCGGGATTCCCTGGACCGAGGCGGTCACCCTCATCGTCACCCGCACGCCGCGCGCGACCATGCGGGAAAGCATGCTCACGACGGGGGCCCAATTCATCGTCGGCTACGACCGCCCCGGCGGCTGGCCCGAGCGACTGCCCGACTGGCCACGCGGCGGCGGCGAGCGTTTCGGACACTGGATTGTGGTCGACCGCTCGGCGCTGTGAGCCGTCCGGGTGAGGTCGGTCTAACTGCCGCAGCTTCCGGCGTCTGGATTTGGCAGTCGCACGCACGCACCCGCCGACCCCGGGAGGTTGCAGGCGAAGCACGGATCCTGGCAGGCGCTGGCGCAGCAGACGCCACCGGCGCAGCTATCCCCGTGAGGCAGTCGCTGGTTGCCGTGCAGCTCTGACCGAGCCGCTTCGGGTTGCCGCCGCAAAGGTTGGTAACGGGATCGCAAATATCCGGCGCCAGGCAATCGGCGTCGTCAGCGACGCGGGCGGCGCCTTCTGCGAACGCTGGCCAGCGCCATCACGAGCCCGAGCGGCAGGACCATTCAGATCGGAAGAGCGTCGTGTAGGGAAAGAGTGTAGATCTCGGTGGTCGCCGTATC
>OCTA010000277.1_pt1 | contig 46938 bp, 41 predicted proteins | sample 1538991 | NCBI WGS metagenome assembly OCTA01 (sample SAMEA3539302, study PRJEB22396) | soil metagenome | biome: tundra; feature: field; material: soil | place: USA | collected 2010-05 | depth 0.15 m
GAAGGAGATATGGCGACGGCACGGTAACCGCGGCAGCGGAACTCAAGAGCCGGCGGACTCGACTCGGGCAACGCTCCGCGTACTTGGGCAAGTACCCGCCATGGAGGGTCAGCACGTAAGGCTTGCCCGCCCGGCGGAGGGTCCAGCAAACTGCCTCGGCCCAGAGGAAAGCCGAGCCGCTGAACACATCTACTTGGGCGACCTGGTACCGTCGGCGCAACCGCCAGGTCGTAGCGACCATATCCCACAATCGTGCCAATCTGCGGCGACGGGAGGAAGTGGTCAAAACGGACCATCCGGCATCGCGGAGTCGCATTGACAAATCCTCGCAGACGCCCCGAGTGGCGACTGACGACGATAGAAAATTCCCGACAACCAAAACTGAGGCGCTCATGACTTCGTCACACCCGGTCAGGGTGCGTACTCCTCTCCACACCCAGCCCATCCGGGTCGAAGCGGAGTGGTGAATTTGTATCGAAAAACAGCAAGTGCCAAAGCTCGATATAGCATACGGCCTTGAATAAAGGATGCAGAATCGAAATTCGGCGACGGTAAAAAGCGAAGAGAACCCGCAACAGCCGGCGGCGGTAGAAAGGCCGATCGAAGTTCCTGATCTGCAGGATCCGGATGATTGAGTCCGCCGAATCTCTCCTCGCAGAAAGCAAACGGCGAATGCGGCTGAAATTCCGAGCGAGCCACCCTTGCTCGAGACGCCGCTCCGGAGCGAAAGGGAGAATTCTCCCCCCGCTGACCACTGGAACTTCAGTGAGCTGCGGAAAATGCCGTTTCAACAATTCGATGTACAATTTGTGACTCAGTTTGAATTCGCTTGGTATGCCCAGGACGTACTCCAAAAAACTGGTATCGGTGGATGGCGTCACTGGCTCCACCCGAGTGGAATACAACTGGTACGGATTGAGAGCGGCCCGGCGGCGAACGAGGTTCTTGCATAGGAACAAGACGAACTGGTTCTGCGATGGGGGTATCGTTGCCACTTCGGCTGCCAGCCTCTTCAAGAAACTGTCATCCATGCGACGAAAATCGCGGGCAGCCATGATGATCCGCAGTAGGAATCGGTTGGCCAGCCGTTGCGCGGGGAATCGCTTTACATTGGCCTCAATCGAGCCGCTAGACTGATGGGATCCGCCAAGCGTGAGATCGAGGGCCAGTCCATCCCACACCATTCCCAGCCCCGGATTCAGTTCCTTGTGTACCTCACTGATGAACAGGTCCAGATTGGGTACCATGCCGTCCAGAATATAGAATGTCGCCAGCCAGTCATCGGAACCGGCGAAACCCTTCCGGGTGGGTCGGAGTTCGGCTTTGAGGCCTAGCGATTCAGCCACTCGGCAACCAAGTTTCCCGTCGGCGCCATGCAACTCGCCTGCGTGCTCGAGAGAGATTGTCCGCGGAGTGATACCGGCTGCTCGCAAGGCTCCCAGCACCAGACGCGAATCGAGACCTCCACTGAGAAGGACTGTATGTGGCATGTCCTTTCTTGCCCGCTGTTCCACCGCGGTCATGAACAGAGAGGCTACACGATCCGTTGAGACCTGATCACGGGAAAGGACTTTGATTTGCGTGAAGTCATAGTAGCGCTCGCGCCTGGATTTCCCACCCGAGTATATGATAAACTCTCCAGGGTCCAGGGCGCGTACCCCGTCGAAGAGCGTTCGGCTCCCCAACATATGACCCACGTAAAAAAAATCCGTCACTCCATTCCAATCGAGTTTGCTGGATTGCAAGACCTTCAGGATGGCCTTGACCTCCGATGCAAATACCGTCAACCCATCTCGATGATAGTAATAGACCGGCATGAACCCAAACCGGTCGGCAGCCAAAGTCAATGTGTCGGAGGTCAGGTCGTACAGTGCAATGCCGTAAACTCCATCCAATCGCCGAAGGGTCTCGACTGGCGAATGGCTCAGCATATCAATCAACGACTCGCCGATTCCAGCCGACAGATCGTGTCCGGCACAGAGTCTTCCACCAGATGAATTTGTTACGCGTCCAGATATGGCCAAACACAAGCTTCGATCCTTGTTCCAGATCAGGTCAGAGGTATCGGCGGGCTGTTTCACGATCTCCAGCCCGCCGCTCCGAAAGTAGTAACTGCGATATTTCACGTCCGGATCATGGCGCATGGCGTTTGCCATCGTCTCTAGCCGTGTATCGCCATCCTGTACCCCTGTTCCGGCGAAGCCGCAGAACTTCATTGTGCCGTCACCGACCTTAAGCTGGATACCTTACCGTTCGCCCTAACGGCGCATTTTGCCAATCTTCGCTGGTTCCTGTCCCGCCGTCATGGGCTTGCATGACTCGACGAACCCTACGAAGTACTCGCTTCTCATCGAGGAGTGTCACGCACGCCAGTCCGAAGGTGAAGGAAGGGGCGACCAAGCGCATCCCGTTGGCGGCCATGAACAGAAAGCTCCAGGTCATGAGCGAGGCAGTCAGGGCTTTTCCGCCGGCGCCTTTCCCATGCAAAAATGTCCGCACCGCGATACCGAGAAGGATCACCAGTGCTGCGACTCCGAAGAGGCCATGTTCCGAGAGGAGGCGGGAGAACTCCGTGTGGGACGCGACGTGCTCGCCATAATGGCCGCGAAGGTCGGCGCCCATGCCTGGACCAACGCCGAAAATCGGATTGTCCCGCCAAATGCTCAGGTCCGCCTCAACAAGATCCCCCCGGCGGGTCAGGTTCGTCTTCTTGAATCGTTCCGATATCGCCCCACCGGTAAAGGAGACCACTTGGGGCACGACGACATATACCGTGACAATGAACAGCAGGGGCGCGATCTGCAGCAGGCGCGCGGTCCCCCGTTTCTCGCGAATGAGGAACAACGCCGCAAGAAAGGCGGATCCTGCGGCGGCGTAAAGGCCGCCCCTGGAGAAGGTCATGGCGCTCTGCGTCCCGAAGACCACGAGGGACAGGATCAACACGGCCTTGAGCCCCGGGCTCGTTCTGTCATGCAGCAGGCAGAAAAATGCAAAGAAGGCCGCGAGCCCAAGAACGGCGGCAACCTGGTTGGGTCCGAATCCACCGCTGGTCATTGCATTCGATTGCCCGCCGAACCGGAGGTAGGCTGCCGTAAGTGTGCCAGTGAGAGCGATGCCGGCGATACCTGCCATGGGTCCCATGAATGCCAGAAAGACTCGATGCAGTTGCACCTTGGACAGCCTCAGATTCGAGAAGAACCAAACGGCTAACATGAGCACCAGGGGTCCGGACAAGTTAAAGCTGAGCTGACGGCGCACGTGGCCTGCATCGAGGTTTAGAATCGTTTCAGACGCGGAAGGCAACAACAGGAAAAAATAAAGGCCGGCCGCCCGCGAACCTTTCAATCGGCCAAGGCGGAAGATAGCAACCAGGAGTATCGACGCCGTGGCGTACTTGCCAAACTCCCAGAACACCTCGGCGCCGCTCATTCGCCAGAGGACCTCAGACCCGGCGATATAGGCTGCCACGTAAGCCACTCGTTCGAGTTGCCGCCCTCGCATTGCCCACCACATGCCGAGCGCCAAGGTGCAAACAGCGTGCAGTGTCCCAACAACTCTTGACTGGTGCATGATAATGGCAAGGGGGACGTGGATCGCGAAGAACGCGATCACGCCGAATGTGGGATTGTCGACCAGGCTGGCCTTTGCGCTCTTTGCCTTCGCCAAGGCGTTATCTGCCGTTAGCATATCAATTGAATCCCCCGGGGTCGGTCCTGCCGGAGCACCGTCTCGTACACACGGCAGGCTCGCTCGATGATCGTGCCGGAACTATAAAAGCCTTGCACCCGAGTCCGTAGCTGGAGCCCTAGTGCCGCCCGACGGTCCGGCGATTCCAACAGTGAAAGCAGCGCCTCGGCTAGAAGCCTGGCGGCTCCGGGAGCTACCAGCATCCCCGCGCGCCCTTGGTCCAGAACCTCAGGACACTGTCCGACCTCTGTGGCGACCGCCGGCAAACCGGCCATGCCATACTCGATCAGCGCCAGAGGGAGGCCCTCGCTGGCTGAACTCAATACCCCCACATCGCAGACTCGAAGGATGGCCGCGACGTCATGCCGCTCGCCCAAGAGGGAAACGTTGGCGCCCAGCTCCAGTTGCGAGATCTCCTTTTTCACAAAATCGAGGCAGGCCGCGTCGTTCGCCGCTCCTACCAGAAGAAGATGTGCTGCTGGCTGCCGCTGGACCACCAGCGCCATGGCCCGCAGCAGAGTACAGTGATCTTTTTGCGGGCGGAGGTTGGCCACGCACACGATCCGGGCGCCCCGCACGCCAGGGAGGATGGGTGGTTGGCTATCCGGAGCCGGGACGACAAAGTTCGGAATGTACCAAACGCGCTCTGTGGGAACATGCAATCTGTTCCGGGCCCATTCGGCTAGCGGCTCGCTGACCGCGATTACGCCGCTGGCGTTCCTCACTAGTTGCCGAAAGAGGAACGCGTTGCGCTGCTCGACAGCATATCGACCGTAATGGTCATGCCAAACGACGGCTGGGTGGGGAGCGAACCCCGAGGCCGCCACCGCAACGAAGAGCGAACTGGAGTGGGCGTGCAGCAGCCGGACGCCATGCTCGCGATTGAATTCAACCAGCCGGCGCACCGCCACGACATCGAAGCGGTGTTTGCGTTCGAGCCGCAACCGCACGACGTCTGCGCCGACCGACTCTTCCAGTGGCCCGTCTCTTCGGGTTGTGCACAGATAAGGGACGTATCGCTCGCGCGGGAGGCTGTTCACGAAATTGACGGCCATGCGCTCCGTGCCTCCGACATCGAGGGAATCCACCAGGTGCATTACGCCGACGGGGCTCATACGCTCACTTCCTCTGGCCGCCGGTCGATCGGGCGTCCCCAATGGAGAGAGAGCATGTTTCGCAGCGCCTCTCTCAGGCCCTCCAATGAATAAGCCTGCGCCCACTCCGCGGCCCTCCTGCGCATGGGGCCGAATTTCTCACCCTGGGTGGCTATTTCTCCGAGTGCCGAAACCAGGGCCGGAACGTCCCGCGGGGTGACCACAAGGCCGCGGTTTTCGCCTAGCATTTGCGGCACAAAGCCGCGATTCGACCCGATGCAGATGAGGCCAAAGGCCATTGCCTCGGCGATCGCCTTGGGCCAACCCTCGGTTTCAGAGGTAAGCACCAACACGTCAGCCCACTCGTAAAACTCCAGCACCCGTTCGAAGGGCACAGCCCCGGTGAATTGCACTTGGCGCCCGAGGTCCAGTTCTGAGCTGCGGGCCTCCAGGCTCCGTCTTTCCGGACCGTCTCCGAGCACGGCGCAGGAAATACCGACACCTCGATTCTTCAACAGCGCGGCGGCTTCGAGCAGCGTATCCACATTCTTGGACGTGGAAAGTCGGCCCACGTAGAGCACGCGGAGCCGATCTCCGGAGCGCTTATTCCGGGCTGCCTCGCGCGCGCGACATATCTGCTCATCGCTCAATATCGAAGTGAAAAATGGGATGACCTTGGCCGGCTGGCCCGGGCAGTGGCCGTACACGGTCACTGGGCCGCGCCACCACCAGGATCTGAGCAAAGCACGCTGAAGTCGCACGGTGCGGGGCTCGCCCGGATAGCCGTCCCACTGGCCGGCGAACTTGGCCACCAGCCGGCGGGAAAACAGAGGCGCCAGCACTGTTCCCAGCAAACCCAAATTGCCGGGACAACGCACATGAATGGCGTCTGCCTTCCGCATCGCCTTGCATAAACTGGCGAAGAGCACCGGCAGGAATAGCACTTGCACGACCTTGGCTTTCAGAGACTGCCCACCGGTCTCCTTCACGGGAAGAACAGATATGTTGCTTCGCGTGAAAGCCAGGCACTCAGCGGGCGGAGGCTCGTGCCGTAGGGGCGCGGCAATCACGACCCGGGAAAACAGGTCGGCCCAAACATCGACTTCGCGGGCATAGGGACCGTAGGCGAAGAGGCGATTCCCGGAACAAAAGTGCACCACGTGGCTCACGATTACCAGATCCAGACTTGCTTTCCTTTGACTCGGCGAAGCCATTCTAGTTGCCGCCTGCCGGGGTTACGGCGCGCTGCTGCCTTACCGCGTCATGATCCCTGTTCAGCGTTTCCATCGACTCGCGACCGCAAACGCCATCGCCAAGGGCGAGGGGAATGAATGGCGATAGAAGACCGATAGCCGGCGCCATATACCGGGCGATTGAGAGGACGGTCGTCGTCATTCCCCAGAAATAGACAGTCAGGCCAAGGAGCAGAAGCCCACCCCCCCTGTCTTGGCGGCTTCCGCCCCGCATGTAGCGCCAGATCCCGACGCCCGCTGGTACGCCGAAAACGAACACAAGTAAGGCGTTCAACAACTCCAACCGGCCATTCTGCGAATCCGTCCCATACCAACTCCTTCCGGCTTTGAACAAATAGGTCTCCACCACCGCCAGCGGACGCCGCCTCGCCTTCTCCCCAAGCAGCGAGGCAATATCGGAAACGGAGTTCAGGCGCGGATAGCTGCTCCAGACTTGCTCGCTCACCCACTGCACACCTTCCGGAAGCCAGATCCGGCTCCGCCAGCCTTTCTTGTTGAACGTGAAGCCATCCCTTAGCGCCGGAACTCCCCCGCTCGAAACAAGTACAATGTGTCCCGACCTCTGCCACATGAACACCTCCCAGGGCAGCAGCGCAAGGAGGCTTCCCAGCAAAAGCACGGCAGCCTGCCGGACACGAACGGTTCGCCGTGCTGTGCCGATTACCAGAACCGCGACGACCATTACGATGGGCACCAGTAAGGCCGCCGGTCTGATCAGAATGGCAAACCCGGCAAACACACCTGCGAGAAACATTCCCACGGCCGAAAGGCGAGGCTTGCGAACCAGTGTGAATAGCAAACAGCAGACGGCTGCCAGGAATATGACAATAAATGGAGTCTCACTCAATGGCTTCAATGTGCCGTAAAGAACGTGCGGATGTGCAGTGAATAACAGAGCGGCGCCAACCGCACCCGGGCCGCAAAGGACTAGCCGCGCAATGTCATAAACGAGCAGGCAGGAGATGGCAATGAATGTGGCGGCTACCAGGAATAGCGACAGCGAGTACGGAGCGCCAGTCGAGGCAGATCCGACTCGAATGGACGCGAGCAAAAGGGGATAAACGGGAGGATAGCGATCCATCACGCTGCCGCGATCGTCAACGAACCCGCGACCCGCAATCAGGTTTCGGACCTGCGGTTCGTAATCTGTGTTCACGGTTGACTTTACGGTCTTGGGGGCTATGAAAAAGATGGTGAATGAGAGGCCGAGGCTACAGGCGGCCAAGAAAATACGCGGATGAGCAAATCTATCCAGACGCCCTACCAAGTTTCTCCATGCTGGCATCCGTATCATTTTGTCCCTCGCCATTGTCCTGATCCGATTTTCAAATGTACTCGCCGAAAGGAGCACCCGGGTTCCCGCGCCCCGCTGGAGATTGGGCGTCCTTAAGATCGGCCCAGACGTCGATTTCGCGGGCATACGGCCTGTAGGCGAAGAGACGGTCTTCAGAACAGTAAGGGATCACGTGACTGACGATCGCCAAATTCTGGAGAGCTTTTGACATTCCGAGCAGTTAGAATCCTATGCTGGGCGTCGTTCGTAAGCAGCCGCGTCACACGTATCGACGAAACCGGCTCATCATTCCACTGTCTGTTACGTCACGTCCGGCGATAGGCGGCGCACCGAGTTGATCCAGATGTGCGTTCCCAGAAAGATGAGGACCATGATGAGCGGCTCGGTCGGCATACGGAACCTCGGGTCGCCCGTTTGGACGAGGCATGAAACTAGCATAGTATAGACCACAAGGGTCAATGCCAAATAGTACGCCAACATCTGGCAACGAGTCGCCTCCAGCAACGCCACTGGTCGGCTCGACGCGAACACGCGTCGCGAGAGCAGGAGCAATTCAGTTCCAGTTAAAACGATAAGCTGGAGGCCAAAGCACAGTATGACAAAGAAATGAACGACGGCCCAGCCGAATTGTAGAAAACGCGAGTCAAGGTTAGCAAGGCTCGTTGAACGAGGAAACCAATACGATGAAACCGCGTAGCCAACTTCTTGAAGATACGATAGGGGGGCTTTTGCGATAAGTAGAAGGTCGATCTTAAGCAAGTGGCCGGCGATCCTGGATTCCGGAATCCCAGCGATAACTTGGAGATCCGTTAACGCTCTGCCAGTGGATTGGTAGCCGGTGTGGGAAGTACCCTCAACAAGATCCGAATTACGCGCACGGATGAGCGCCTCTCGCGTTGTTGCGTAACGATCCGGGAGGCGCTCTAAGAATCGAACTGTGCGGGTATTCAGTCCGCTGCTAAATGCGGAACTCCCAAAATATCCATACTTGACATAGTTCATTGCCGAATACGCTCCGACGACTCCACATGGAACCAACACCAAAATCAGAGAGGCTGCCTTGAAGTCGCGCGAACGCAAAGCTATCGAGGGACGGAGGTAAGTCGTGATCCATAGGCAACCCACCAGCGCTAGCGTAGCAGCTTGAAATGTAGGTCGGGTAAGCGCGGCATATGCGAAGAAAAAGCTGGATATCCACAGCAAAGACGTACGTTTGCCAAAGAGGGCATACAGGAGGCTTGCAAGGCCGGCGGCGAGGCAAAACTCGGAGAGATTCTCCGAAAGCACATAGGCGGAGGCCTCGACGTAGGGGGGCAACAGAAGCAAAACAGCGAAGGTCAGAAGCGCTCGGTGACCGAGCCCGAGATAAGCCAGGACACCGGCAAGCAGCCAAATGGAAACGAAGTGCAAGATCATTGAAACGTAAAGGAGAGTGTGTGTCGGCCTCCGGCTTGCACCGGTGAGCGCCAGAACGATAGGATATCCTGGAGGCCTAAGGGATTGGTCGCCCAGGCGAAAGTGCCGGAGACTGTCAGCAACCTGCATGTAACCCTGCGAATCCGCACTTACTAGCGGCGCTTGTCGCCAGACCAATGCGTAGAAGCAGAATGCGGCGACGAAGAACAATGCGTAGACCTTCGTCGTCCTCGGCGGCAGGCCCAGCACAGTCCGCTGATCAAGCGATGCTATAAGCGCGTTAGCCCGGTGCTCAACTAGCGGTTGCATTTCAGCACTCCTGATAACGTTGTCATTTTGGAGCTGGTTTTCATGGTGCGTGCCCCGCTCCGATCACTCACAAGCCATCGCCGCGGACGAGGGAAGTCGTGGTGCGTCAATCACCGTGAACGCAGCGCCCACAATCCTGCCCAGAGCTTCTTCAATGCCTCGCCTCAATCCGTCGTGTCGGGCGTCCACCAGACGGCAGAGGGTTAACAGTAAGGTGATGGACCACCACCGGAGCCGATCGCGCGCGGACGGCTGCGGCCAGCGCTGGCGCCATACATACCAGCCGTTGCGGACCACCATTTGGCCATAGCGGAACGAGTTGGGCCGGCCGCCCGCGTCGTGACGGTGGGACAAGCGCGCAGCCGTACAAACGAAAAGCGGAGCTTTGCGAGAGACCTGGAGCGAAAAGGACAGATCCTCGTAAAGGCCGTAGCCCTGAAAGAATGTCGAAAACTTGTGGCGCTCCAGGACCGCGCGGCGCCAAGCGGAGGCCCCGCCGAACATGAACTCGACCTCATGATCTTCTCCGTCAGGCGGCAGGAACGTGACCGAACGTCCATGCCCGGAACGGGGCATCCAGCCGGGGGAAGAATCGCCGTCGAGATGGAGGAGTTTTCGCATACGCCATCGGTAGTCTTCGCGCCGTTCCCAGTCGCCGCAACGAAACATGCCCAATCGGAGCCGGGTGCCCGGGTCGACTCGCCGCCAGCGGGTACCGGCGATGTACCCGCCCACGCCTCCCGCTTCCGGATGGCGCAGGAAACAGCGGCGAATTTCTTCAAAATACGCCACCTCCGGCACCGTATCGTCGTCCAAGAACGCAACAATGTCGGCCTTCGCCCTCGCGATCCCGTAGTTGCGCTGGCGTGTGAGGCCGCGATGTTCCGGCGGCACTCGAAAATAACTCACCCCGGCGGAGCGGCCCGATGACCCGATCTGCCGCACAGCAGTCTCGGTTTCAGTGTCCTCGGAGCCGTCGATAATCAGTATTTCATCGGGCGGTGCCGTCTGGACGTCGAGCGATTGGAGTAGACTCCGCACGGCCTCGGGACGCCGATACGTGCAAACGATCAATGAGAGCGATTCTTGCCGTTCCGGCATCCTGCCCTTTCCAGAACCCGCTCGTACCAATCGATGGAAGCCTCTGCCACCGTGCGAACCGTAAACCTGGCTTGCACCCGGCTTCGACCGCTCTCACCTAAGATCCGTCCCGATGACGGATCTTTCAAGAGGCGAAGCATTGCTTCCGCCAGGCCTTCGATGTCTCCGCGCTTGACCAGCAGACCCGTGCCGCCATGCTCCACAACCTCCCGCGCCCAGCCAATGTCGTACGCCACCACGGGCTTGCCGCATGCCATCACCTCAAGCCACGACACCGGCAGGGCTTCCGCGTAGGAAGGAAAGACGCACAGACCGGCGCGCCTGATGTATTTCGGGACTTCACAGGATGGGACCTCGCCAACATGTTCGACGCGGTCACGAGCCCGAGGGGAAAGCAATTCCTGGCACAGCCCCCAAACGGAGGCCGCTCCAGTGCAGCGGTCCGCAACATCGCGGCCCACAAATTGGAGCCGCGCCTCCGGGAATTGCTCCACGACTCGCGAGAAGGCCTTACACAAGTCGAGAACACCTTTCTTTCGAACCAGCGTGCCGAGGTACAAAATCGCGTTCGGTTCGACTTCGCCTGATCTGGCGGCCGCAAACCTCTCCGGATCGATCCCGTTCGGAATAACCGTAATCGGGCGGCTCAGACGAAACAGCCGGGCCGTTATATCGGCTGTGTACTGGCTCACGGCTGCCACGTCATCCGCGCCGGCTAAGGCCAGCCTCTCGGCCCACCGCACGGTGGGGCGGACCGCCTCATTCAGAAGATGGCCGAAGTAGACAGCGGTGCCGTGGCAGCGGAGCACTACCGGGCAGCCGGGCCTCAACCCAGCAGACAGCCCACACCAATCCGGGGCCTCCACAAGCCGCAACCCTTCCTCCAGAACCAGGCGCCGGAGTTCGCGCCGGAGGGCCAGGCGGGCCACCAGCCACCCCGTTCTCGGAGGAAATGCCCTCTTCAAGAATCGGACCCTCACCCCTTGATCTTCAAACTCGACGGCGTGGCCCCACCCGAGGACTGTGATACGATGGCCAAGCCTAGTAAGCTCCCGCGCAAGGTTCTGCATGCTCGTGCCGATGCCGCCGGAAGGCAAGGGCGGATACTCGGTGGTCAGGAACCCGATGTGCATGCTGCTGTTGCCACTTCAGAACCATGCGAACGCAATCGACGCTGAGACGCGCCACAGTTTCTCATCTTGGTATGGGCAGTCGACTACTCGTAGATGGGCCCCCGCTGCCAAAGATCCCTGGCGAACCGGCGCGCAACCCGAATCCGTAAGAGTACCAGCGGGGTCTTAAGGACTCGAAATCCAAGAAGCAATGCGCGCTTCCAGGATGACTCGTGCGGCTTCAAATACCTCGGCCACCAACCGCGCAGCACGTAAAGCAGGAACCATTCCGTCACCTGGACCGGCGTGTAATGCTTCAGCAGACCGTACACGATCGTCGGGCTGGGCCTGGGCTTGATCCATCCGACCCGGCGGTTGAACTCCCATGGCAACCGGCGCTGGTGCGCGACTTGCTGTCCCCACCACCGGAACCCTCCCGCCGGGGGTTTGAGATGCAGGTTTGCGGAGTACGGATTGTGCAAAACTACTGCTCCCTGCTTCGCGAGACAATGTCCGAAATCGCTGTCTTCACCGTACCCACCATCGAAATTCACATCGTTGCCAATACACTTCTCGATCCATTCGCGGCGGACACAGCTATTGGCGTTACTGAACTTGCTCTCAACGTGCACGGGCGCGTTTGGCGAGCGTTGCGCAATCTTGCGGGCCAGATCCTCACAGCCTTGCCGGTGGTGGTCGGCCCTGATATCGAGACCATTGGCGGCGTGAGCCCCATACGTCTGCAACAGGCGGACATGGTTTTCGATGTAGTCGGGCAGTACTCGCGTATCATCGTCCGCGAAAAGGGTGTAGTCCCCCCCACACAGGCGGATGGCTTCATTGCGCGCTCGGCAAGATCCCAGCGACTGTTGCCAAATCACACGTAAGGGAACGCGCCGCGCCACGTCTTCATACAAGCCCACACGGCGCCGCTCCTCGGGTGTGGCATCAACGACAAAGACTTCGTACGGCGGGAGCGTTTGCCGGGCCAGATCTTCCAGAAGATCGGCAGCGTACTCCTGCCGGCCCATGGTGGGCAAAATGACAGAAACCCGAGGAAACGGCTGAGGCAGGGGAGCCAGCGGGCGAGGCGGAATGGCACAGCCACCAGGCGGCGGGACGGCTGCGGCCCGGCGTTCCGCCTCCCGCAACGCGCACCATTCGGAATACGGCGCGCGCCGCCGGATCGATTCACGGAATAACACGTAGCGACTGTAATCAGGCTTGAAGTGCCGCACGAAGAACAGATAGATATCTTCCCGCGGCAATTCCGCTTTGGGCGTGGCCTCCGCCGACGCCGGAAACAGACCGGGAACATGCAGCGGAACGCCACCTGACCGCAGGAGACGAAACCCGAAATCGAGCCCCTGCGCAGTTTGCGAAGTGAAAGCCTGATCGAAACCGTTCAGACATTCCCAAACCGATTGCCGCACCACGAATGCCGACGCATCGACCCGCCATGCGACGCTTGTGATGGCCGGGTTGGCGTCATTCAGGTACCACCAGCCGCACGGCCTCCAGTACTTCAATTCCGTCAGCAGACCGGCCGCCGACTGCAAGAGACCGCTGTGCCAAAGGTCGCCGGGACCATTCACACACTGCGCCAGAAGTTCCGCATCGGGAGAACCGCAAACCAGGCAATCGCCGATAGCGGAATCCTGCAACGCTGGTCCTCCTTTTCCCGCCGCGGGCTTTGCTTCTTTATGCGTCAAGCTGTCACGCTCCCGTTCCGGACCGAATCGCCGAGTAGGTGCCTCATCACGGAAACATAACCACCAAGCATCTGGTCAAGCGTGTAGGCCTCATTCACCCTGCGGACCCCAGCCTCACCCATCCTTCGCCTCAAACTCGGGTCCTTTGCGACTAAGAGCAGAGCCGAAGCCAGTTCGTCCACCGCGCCAGGCGCAACCAGCATGGCGGCATCCGTCCCAACCATCTCAGGAATGCCGCCGATCCGGCTGGCAATGACTGGAACCCCGCACGCCATCGATTCCAGCACGGAAAATGGAAAAGCCTCGGCCCAAAGCGATGGCACAACAGACACATCGACGGTGCGCAGCAGATCCGCCTGGCGGCTCGTGTTGCCCAGAAAGGTCACCACTTCCCCCAGCGCCAAGTCCTCCACCAGGCGACGCAAGGTTTGCTCGTAGGGTCCCACACCCGCAATCGAGACCCTGGTCTGCAGCCGGTCACGCACTGCGGATAGCGCCTGCAAGAATACCTGAATTCCCTTCTCCTCGATTAGGTGAGATATGACCCCGATGTGCAACGAGTCGCTCGGTCCCGGGAGCTCGGCCTCCGCGGGATAGAATACCTGCACGTCGACGCCATTGGTAACGGTGAATAACTTGGCATTCCAGCGCCGGCCCAATCGCCGCACGATGTCTTCCCGGACAAATGAACAGATCGCCATCACTCCGTCGATGAATGGATAGACAGTCAAGCCTCTCGCTGCTTCCTTCCAGTGGCCGGACTTGATATTCCGCCGAACACGGCGTGACATGTGGTCTAGCGCCAGATAGCGGCGCACGCCGGACCGTCTCCATTGGATTGGATATCGGGTTGCGTATTCGACGAATACCGATACGAGGAGGTCAAAACCTTTTCGGCCGGCAAAATATGCCGTGGCCGCGTCCAGGAACGCCTCGGCAGGCAGCGGAACGATGTCGAATCCACGCTCGAGATAATGGCTGTGATCTCCGCCCTCTGGAAAAAGCCACGTGATTTGCCAACCCGATTGCCGGGCGTACCGGTCCAGACGCCAGAAAAAGCGATCCATGCCGCCAATACGACCGGGAGACAGCGGATATAAAGCCAGGAACGCTATGCTAGGCATGAAACACGAGCCGCGTTTCGAGTTGGAATGCTCAAGAGCGTATCCACGATGCGCTCGCTTGTGCCCCGGAGGGGTAGACCAACCTGCAGGTCGATGAGCCGTTTCCGGCCGGCGGCGTCAAGATCGGGATTGGAAAGATAGGAATTAACGGCCCCGACGAGTTCCCGCTCGGTCCGCGCCAATCGCGCGGCGGACAACTCCAAAACTGGACGGTAATGGTCGAAGCTATAATAGATGAAATCGTCGAAACCGGGAGAGTCGCCGCCGTTTCCGCCAAAACCCACATTCACCACCGGCTTGCCCGCCTGAGCGAAATCCAAAGTCATCGTGGAAGCCACGTTCACATTGACATCGCAATAGCTGATGGTGGACTTCAAAAGATGAATGTCATCGACGGTCGGGATGCGCTGTGACCATGGCTCCGGATGCGCCGGGCGGGTCTGGATCCAGCGCGGCGTTGACCATTTCAACTCCGGATACTCCTGGATCACGGATCGAAACCGCTCATCGCTTTCCGCGGGAGAAGGCCGCACAATGAGATCGACCGGCACTTCAAAAGCGCCGGCTCGATTCGCCGCTGCGAGAGCGCGGAGATACGCCGGATCGTTAGGGCTGGTCGATCGATCGCCGCAACTGAAACAGATCCGGCGGTGGCCACCCGTTAGCCCGAGTTCAATCGAGAATCTCTCTTCCGACCACCCAAACTCCGGATACGCATACGGTTCGAACTGGGGAGTTCCGACCACGTGCACGCAATTCGGGCGGACGTCCGGATAGAAACGCAGTAATTCGGAGCGCATATGGTCACTCCACACCAGGTAGTGATCGTATGCGATCGGGATGCGTCCTTTCGAGGTCAGATTGTCCCAACTGAAGATGAATGCCGCGGTCGGGATGCCCAGTGACTTTGCCGCTGCAACCAGCGGGCTGGATTGCGGCGGCCTCTGATGGGTAACAAAAAGCAGATCCGGCTTTGCGTCCCGCAGAAGCGATCGGTAGTGCTGTGTCAACGGATGCGACAATACGCTCCGCTCATGCTGTGCGGAGAGGCGACGGATCCCGCCTGGCCGCCGGCAAATCTCGCCGAGAGAGTATGCAACCCGATTTCCGATAGCGCCTCTGGACATTCCCCTGGGCGCACCCCAGGTCAGATTGAGGCGCATCGGCATGGTGCCGAAGCGCTTCATGTGAGCGAGTTCCACGGATTTGCGCAATAGGTGTGAAAACTGCGTTTCCCTGTAGATCGGTAACTCGCAAGTCTCGATTCCATCCAGTTGTTCTCCGGCAGTGGCTCGAAGAGCTTCCGTGTGGACGCCGGAATAGATCGTCACAGACAATCCTGCGCTCTTCAGCACGCTGAGGAATCGGCCGTGCACAAAGTTTCGTATTCCGGGGCCATCAGTGACTGCCAGGAAGATCTTCACGACGAGTAGCACCTGCGGCTTCTCCGCCGGAACCGTGCAAGCAGCCGGCCGATCCACTGCCGCACCGCCGCAAATGCACTTCTGGGCATCGGCGCGATGCTCTCCAGGAAAAGTGCCAGGGTCTTGGAAGACCCTCCATACCGGAAAGACCGCGCGGCCATCACAGCCGCTCTCAGCCTCTTGCCGTCCTTTAAAGTGGTCCGCGCTGCAATTTCAAATCCCTTCGTGAGAAATGGATTGCGCGCTCCAGCCGACTCGTAGAGGCGACGGTGCTTCGCGTATATGTAGAGGCGCGGTATATGCTCGTTCCGCAAACAGCCCCTGTTTAGCGACTTCTCCCACATCCGGCATAGGTACAGAACCTTGTCTACATGTATCACGTTGGCGCCAGCATTGAAGAGACGGATGTAAAACTCAATATCCTCGCGACCAAGCCTCAAGGGGAAGGCCTCATCGAAGCCGCCCAAACGCTCCCATAGGCTCTTCTTCATGAGCATCCCGGAGCTAGGAAGAGGCATTTGGAGCAGGATCTCTACGGGAGAGGGAACTCTCGTCCGTACGAGCTCGCCGATAGCCCCGAAGTACTGGAAGTCTCCGAAAACGGCATCGGCGTCATGCTCGGCGCCTACATGGAGGGTTTGCTCAAGGTGATCCGGTACGAGTTTATCATCCGAATCCACCGAGACGACGAGTTCGGTCCGCGCCGCCGCGACCCCGGTATTCCGAGCAGCGGACGGCCCGCGGTTCTGTGCGTGGCGGATCACTCGGATGCGATTATCCCGCATACCTTCGGCAATGCGAGCGACGCAGGCAGCATCGGTCGAGCCGTCGTCGACGACGACAGCTTCCCAGGCCGTCACCGATTGCATGACTAGCGACTGTAGACATTCGTGCAGCCACTCCGTGCTGTTATAGCACGGGACAACGAATGTTACGAGTGCGGACTTCCAGGGTTGCATAGGTGGTTTTGGTTCCGGGGCGCCGGAAGGTGAGAAATCTGCCGTCCTATGGCCAATCGGTTTTCAGAAAGTCGGGCTGGCTGGAAGCGCTCGAACCGGAATTTGGCGCTGAAATGTACTGGCATAGAGTGAGCAGATCCGCAATATGACGCTCCGGCGAAAACCGTTCCGCGAGTTCTGCCGGAGGGCGGCGGCGCCACAAAACTCCAGCGCTCCAATCAGCGAAGATTTCACGCAGAGTCGCGCAGATGCTCTCTGCCGAACTAACATCGGAAGCATACCCCCAACCACGCTGAACCAGGTTCCACGAGGTGCTGCCAGGCCTGCACACAGCCCAGACAGGTTTGTTCATCCCCAGATACGTCGTGATCTTTGTCATCAAGAGCGGCGCAGCTACGTCCGCAGATACGTCGAAGAGAACGTCTGCCGACAGCAAGGCTTGATCACATCTCTCGGGCGTCAAGTCCACCGACGCGGATGTGCTAAATGGCAGATTTCGGATAAACTCCAACGTGAAGCGGCCGGGTTGGTTCAAATAGAATGAAAAGTGCAACTTCCCGGCTAGCTTCGGTTCGCGGCGCGTGAAGTCCGCCATCGCTGAAGCAAACTCCGCCGTCAGGGTCCCGCGGCGCAATGTGCCGGCGTATGCGATATGCAAACGTGGCGACGCATTCGGCGTTGCCGTTGGTTCTGGCGTTGAGCGGCTGGGCAGGTGCGGCAGTATGGCCGTTGGAATCCGACCTAATGCGTTGAATGCTTTGATTTCCAAGGCGCGCAACTGGGCGCACGGAAACGTAAAGGCGTCCACAAGAGGCATCGCGTTGTTGAGCGAGTGCCGCATTCTTTCGCAGGTCTTGGCCTCAAATCCGTACTGGCCAGGCCAAATGTCCGGTGGTAGCGGGTCGTTGATGTTAACGATCCAACGAAAGCTCCGGTTGCGGCGCACGCGCCTAACAGTTTCGATCGACGTATAGGGCAATGCGCGACTATATACGATCGCAGTTGGATGTGCTTTCAGTTCCTTGCGCAGGGCACGGGCGGCGAAGCGCATCCAGCACTGGCCTTTGAGCCCTTCGCCTGTCAGCTCATAAACAGCCCGGTTGATGCAGCGGTAAACAAACGACTGGCGGTCGCGCAGGCCTTTGACATGGCCGTCACCCATGTGAAAGGCCCATTCGGGCTTACTGAAAAAACACTCGCCCTCCTCCAGGCTAGGAGGGCCACCGGCGCTGATTACGCTCACGCCGGAGGGCCAATATCTGGCCAGCGCACGCACCAGACGCGCATTCACGATCCCCTCAGGCCCGCCCGGGCCGGGCGATAAGGCATATGCCACGATGATCAAATGCGGCGCGGTGCCATTATCGCGGCTCGCGCTGCTCATGCACCCCACTTCGCTATTCGCGCTCGGCATCATTCCCAGGCTGTTGCCGGCACTTCCGCGCTGTTACGCGTTCCACCCTTGGACGCTGCCATTTCGATGGCTTGACGGAATGCTGCTTCATATCCGGGCACCACGCCCACCGGCGAGATCCGCCGCAGCAGGGGGGGCGCTGGCCTCAGTTCATCCAGGCGGTTCGCTTGCCAGCGTGAATACAGGTCGCTGAGAGCCTGCTCAACCTGATCGGGACTGTCGGGGTCCACTCGAATTCCGCCGCCCTGGGCCAAGTAATCCGCTACCGTACCGTTCGAAGGCGAGAGAGCCAGAATGATGCGTCCGGACGACAGGTAATCCGCGAGTTTCGACGGCATGAAGATGCCTTCCTCCATCACCGACTCAATCAGCAGCAACACGTGGCTGCGGGAGATCAACTGCCACGTCTCATCAAATGACACGCGAGATCCCATGTCAACAACATCCTGCAGGCCATATCTTGATGCGAGGTCCGAAAAGGCCGGAATCCCGCGGCCTACAAATCTGACGTTCAATCTCTGGCGCTCCCCCGGATGTTTGTCCAGGAACTGCCTCAGCCCCTGCAGGAAGGTGCTTGGATCCCGCTGCTTGAGCAAAAAGCCGGCAAACAGGATGCTGAACTTCTCGTCCTCCAGCGCCGGTTGGAGTGTCATCCCGGTGTTGCCAAGGTGCGGCACGACGTGAGCCTTGGCGCGATGCACCTCGCGGTTGCCAGACAGCAGGAAACGCATCAGGCGTTCCCCAGGAAACGTGAGGCTGCCGGCCCGGGCAAGAATACGAGCCAAGATACCCTCCAGACGGACACGGGAAAGCGGCCCCACCTTCGATTGGTAAGGCGGAGGATAGAGATGATGCGGCCACGGATCGCTGAAGTGCGCGCACCAGGGAACTGGAGGCGACAGGTGCGGGAGGGCCGCCAGCACCGACACATGGCTGACGCTGTGATTCAGGCGGGAATGGATCACGTCAAAGCGTGGCTCGGCATGGTTCCACACCTGCACGATTTGGTTGGCCGCCGCCGCTACCCATGCGTGCTCCTCCCGGCTGCAACCGAGAACCAGATTGGGCACCGCGGACGCCCGTCCAATCACATGAGTCCCCACCCACGACCCACCGGCTGCCGCGAGGCTGATCCGATAGAACGAAGCAGCCCACCCAGGCACCAGGGCTTCGTCGGGTGCAACCCAGGAGACTCGGATGCCGGACAAGAACCGCAGTTCTGCGGCGTCGGCGGAGTCGGGGCTGCCGCTCTTGCTGCGCGTAATTACCGTAACCTCGTGGCCCGCATCGCAGAGCGCCCGAGCGGTCTTCGCGACGCAAAGCCCTTCCGCGGTCCCGTCCGGATAAAGGTGGTAGCTAACCAGCAAGACTCGCACGGATCACCTGTTCTGTATGCTTCGGGCGAGAGGTCAACTCCCGCACAAGCTGGCATACGCGCTGCTGAAACTTGGGAAACCCGAAATTCTCCGCCTGCCGGCTGGCCTTTTCGGCAAGACCCGCGCGCAATTCGGGATTGTCGATCACGGCTCTGGTCTTCTGGAGGCACTCGTCCCAACTCTGCCACGTCCAGTCCAACAGGTCCGGTCCGGCCACCTCCTTGAGGCCGCCCCGGCCCACCACCACCGGAACACAACCGGCCGCCATCGCTTCCGCCGCGCTCATCCCGAAGTGCTCCATCAATTCGGGGTTCTCCTCTTCGGAAAAGTTGATTCCGGTAGCGTGCCAGAAGATGCTGGCGTGTCCCAGGATTTCATCCAGTTCCTGCCTCGACACACCGGCGTGAATCCGGACAGGCAGTCCGTCTGCTGCTTTGCGGACCTCCGCGAGGTAGGCCGGATCGTCACCCCCTCCGCACAGATGTAATTCCCAGCCGGTCAGGCTGCCATCCAGCAAACGCCGGAAGTGGAGGATCATCTCGAGCTGATGCTTGCTGCGCTTGCCGGAAGTGAAGCGGCCCACCGCGACGATCCACTGCCGCTTCGTGCGGCTCGGGACCTGCCGGATCGGGGGATTAATGACAACCGCACTACGCCCCCAGCGCCGGGCCACCCACTCCGAAGTGAAGTGAGAGTTCGCGACTACCACCGAATAACTCTTCAGGTACTGGCGTTCCCGCCAGGTTACCTCTGTCTGCATCGGAAAATCCGTGAAGAGCACCCCCCGCCGGCAGAACGTAGGCCCCGGGACGGTGATCGACTGCCGAACGACCACATCATAGGCTCGTTCGCTTACGACCTGCTCGATTCCGAGCCATCGCCGCCGCCGCGCTTTTCCGACCGACACCCCAGTCAAATCCACGCCGCAAAACTCGGACAGACCCCAAGCGGATACCTCGCTGGCGAACAGCAGATCGACCTCGCCCATCATCCTCAGGACGTGCGCCCAGCCAATCATAACGAGTACGCCACCGCCGGCAGAAGCTGAATGAGCGTTACTGAACAGGGCAACTCGCATGATTGAATGTGAGGTCTCCTGAAGGCACGAAGTGGCATTCCATCAGGCGGTGCGCCCGCGTAGATGTTGCACCGCCCGCCACGCGCGGGGATATTGAATCCCCAGAAGCAGTCTGAGCTTCGCCTTCCAGTCGCTGAGCAACGGGGCCAGTCGCCAGTAGAGTTTCAGATGCGCCTTCGCCTCTTCGAGCAGCCCCGCCTTTTGATACGTGATTGCGAGTTCGTAACAAAATCCCCGAGCCCGGGGGATCAGTATCTCGCTGTATTCGTGAGAAAGGCCGCAGTCAATAGTCAGGCAAGCATCCATAACGTGTTTAGTCTGTTCCATGTGCGACAGGGAGCTCCAAATGCCGCCACCAGTTTGGCGATACGTCGCCATCGGCTCGGGAATGCAGTAGATATCTCCTTTGCGCGCGCAGAGAATGAGAAACGGCCAATCAGCCATGTAACTTTCATGAAGCCATGCTGGGAGGCGTGCCAAATGTGGATTTCGGACCATGATTGATGCAGTGTGGGCGTAGATTCCACTAAGAAGATCGCGAATACTGGTACGCTGTGGTGTTTCTCTACGAGGAAACAGCTGGACCTCTCCCTGTGCAGCTTCCGGCACCATGTGAACTGGGTGAAAGACGACGGAGATGTCGGAATGCGCCTCTAGTACATTCACCTGCCGCTGCAATTTCTGCGGGCTCGTCCAGAAGTCGTCCCCCTCCAGGAAGGCGAGGTATTGGCCGCGGCAGGCTGCCAACGTGCGCTCGAAGTTCTTCATGGCTCCTAATCGCGCGGTGTTTGGCAATACTCGCACGACATCTGGATGAGCCTGCTGGAACTCCAGTGCAATCTCTCGGGTCCGGTCGGGAGAACAGTCCTCGCCGATGACGAGTTCGAAGTCAAACGACGCCTGCTGTGCCAGCACGCTCTCAATGGCTTCGCGAAGGTACGGCTCGTGATTGTAGGTAATCATGCACACGCTGACCAAGGGCGCGGACATGGTTGCTTCTCTATCCATTGCCACCTGCCGAAACCGATACGGCCTGAGACCCAAGTAGCCGGGTCAACTCGCCCCCATGCTCGATACAGAACCGAAGCAACTCGCAAACCTCTGCAACCTCCCGTCTGCCCAGCGCCGTGCCGGTTGGAAGAACGAGCACCCGGTCTGCCAGAGCTTCTGTCTCGGGAAGCAGTAAACCGGCATGGGGAAAATAGGACCGGTATGGCTCCATGCGGTGGCATCCCGGGTAGAAATATCGCCTGGCCAGAACGTTTTCACCCTGCAGAACCTTCAACAGCAGGTCTCGACTGATCCCCGCTTCCTCACCGTCGATCTCCAGTACCATGTAATGGTAGTTCCTCTTCTCCGACTCTGAGTGCGGGAAGACCCGAACACCCGGCAGCCCCCGAAGCTCTTCCCGGTATTGCTCGTAGTGGCTCCGGTTGACCGCGATGAAATCGTCCAGGCTCTCCAGGCACGTGAGGCCCATTGCCGCCGAGACCTCGCTCATTTTGCCGTTCGTACCAATGTAGATCACGTTGTCGTAGCCGGCAAATCCGAAGTTTTTCATCAATCGGATCTTGGCCGCTAGTTGGTCGTCATTGGTCACGATGGCGCCGCCCTCGAATGTGTGAAACACCTTGGTCGCATGAAAGCTGAAGACTTCAGCCCGCCCGAAATTGCCGATCATCCGGTTCCTGTGGGAACACCCGAAGGCGTGTGAAGCGTCGAAGAGCAGTTCCAGATTTCGCCGCCGGGCGATATCGCTCAAAGCTGCGGTGTCGCAGGGGCCTCCCCAGATGTGGACACCCAGTATGCCCGTTGTGCGCGGCGTAATCATACGCTCTACCGTTTGCGGATCGAGAGTGTGGGAACACGCGTCGATATCGCAGAATACGGGAGTAATCTCCTGCCACTGCAACGCGTGCGCCGTAGCGACAAAAGTAAACGAAGGCACGATCACTTCCCCGGTGAGGCCCAGCGCACGGATGGCGATCTCCAACGCCACAGTTCCATTGCAGGTAGTGATGCAGTGGCGGACTCCGAGATACCCCCGAATCTGCGATTCGAGATCCTGCACGAATGGGCCGTCGTTGGTGAGCCATCGCAGGTCAAGCATTTGGTTGACCCGATCCAGGAACCGGCCCCGGTCCCCAATGTTCGGTCTTCCCACATGGAGAGGCTCCGCAAACGTGGGGCTTCCGCCCATTGATGCGAGTTCCTGAATGCGCTTCTTCACGTGGTTATGCGTTTCCCGGACGACAAACGGCCAACCTTGGCCGACTGCCGGGATTCGACTGATGAACTACTCAGCTTTCGGTCAAATACGTGCCAACTCCCCAATTCTACTTCGCGGGCTGCGGATCGTCAGCGCAAAGACCCATCAGTACCATGTTATTCCAGTGGCCCTTCTTGAACACATGCGCTCGCAATGTTCCTTCCACCTGAAAGCCACACTTCTTATAGAGTCGCAGCGCGGCCGTGTTACCCTCCAGCAGAGTCAGGTGAATGCGCCGCAAGCCCATGTTATCGAACGCATGGCGAATGAGTAGTTGCATAGCAGCAAAGCCGTAGCCCTTCCCGCGCTCGCGAGCATCTCCGATAAATATGTGAAGTTCGCCGTGGCGGGAAACCCAGTCGATGTCGCGCAGATAGATATTGCCGATGTGCGCGGAGTCTGTCGTGCGGCAGATTGCGAGATTGACTTCCAAGTGGGACGCGGCCACGCGCTTGCAAAGCCACTCTTCCTCAGTCCTTCGGCTGACGTAACGGAATGATCCTCCGAGGTTGTCGTAAAGTTCTGGGGTGTTGTGCCAGTCGTGCAAGGTGTCGATGTCCGTCGTCTCCAACGGACGCAAATATACGTCCGCTGGCTGCCTTTCTTGATCTCGGGTCGCTCCCATATCAACTCAACACGGTCCCTGAGCCACTTTATAGCGGCCATAGGTGCTAGGATCTATAGGCGGGGAAAAAGGGTTCCTTCGGTTGCCATTGCTTTCCCTGAGTCGCCTCATAGTCGCTTCTATGCCGAAGGAGATCGTCATACAATCCGCGGTGAAGGACCGTGCCCCCCAGGAAATATGAACGCCTTCCTTCTGGGGCGAAGGCGAGTTTATAGCGGAATATACCGTCCTCCTTCTGATAGCCGCCGCCCAACACAAAATGTTGTTTTCCGCGCGCGGCCCCCCACTTCATGATTTCGTACTTTAATAGATCATTGGGACGACAGTAAAAATATTCCTCCAGCGTCCCACCGAGAAATGAATAGATCCTGTCAGCAGACAGGAGTACGAGTTCAGTCGAAATAGTCTTCCCGTCCAGAATGGCATGGAAGAAAATGAAATGTCCGAGTAGGTGTCGTCTCAGGGTTTCAAAGTATTGCGGCGAAAGGTAATACTCGGAATGAGCGCTGCGTCGGACCAGCGTTCGATGGTAGACCTCAAGGAACTGGTTGAGCGTTGAGCCGGACGCGTCCGTCTCTATCCTGACTCCATTGCGTATCGCTGTTTTCACATTTTTCCTCACCTTGTGCTCGAACTCCATCCAGCGCTTCGGTTCCGGAGTATTCAAGGAGCGCACAACGTGCTCTCCCGCAAGCCACCTATCTCCCGGGTACGGTAGTTGAGTCTCCGGAAACAGGGAGAACCTGACAAACTCCGACACGACACGGTTTTCATGGGCCCATCCATGGAGACTGTGCCAAAAACGCCCTATACATTCTTCTGAGGGTCGTGGTCCGAGATAAAAGGGGCCGCTGTAGCCATAGGCGCTTGTTATGTCGAAGGCTTTTAGTGAAAAACAGTATTTCTGGAACGAGAGATCTCGCAGAAGAAACGGATAGAGGATCACGCAGGTATTGGTGCCCTGGACAGCGCAGCACGCTTTGGAGTCCGGCCCGGAGTAAAGGTTCACATAGTCGGGGTGGCCAAAAATCTCGTAATTGTGCCATGTTCCCCAAATGTCCAACCATTCAGCCCGTTCGTGGGAATTCTCCCAATAGAGAACGCGTGTGTCCTTCGCTAGCAAGGCTGGGCTTCCTCGACGGCGAGACCTGCCATCCACTCCATTGTTGCGGGCTCGTAACGCTGATCGCAGGGCAACGTCATTATCTCCGCATTCAACTGATGGCTTTCAGAAAACTCCCGCGGCACTACATCGCGGATGGGCCAGTGAATCGGTGGATAAACACCGTGCTCAAAAAAGTGACGCCGGACGTGGTCGCGGTTTTTCATACGGACGGGAAAGCCCAAGGGAACGCAACCGGCCGGCAAATGCGGGAAAAGTGCAAACTGCCGGAGGTGGTCGAGGAGCATACCGTAATTTGATAGCCGCCGCCGGGCGATTTGGTCGTAATCAAAGCCGTGCTGCAGAAGTTCCCAGGAAAGCCCCGTCATCGCATAGTAGCCAATTGGGGATTCTTGCTCGATCTCATGAAAGAGGGTGTACCAGGGACGCTCGCCTCCATATAAGTCGAATTCGCGCCTCAAGACAACTGCGGCAATGGCCTTCATGCTCCAATTGGCCGGCGTGGGGTCAAGCCGCAATTGACCCAGCACGCCGTGCCTGCTTACCAATATCCCGCCGTCTGGAACTCCAAGGAACTTTCTTGGGCTAAAAAGGACGAAGTCGGCAAATTCGCCGGCTCCGCACGTGAGAAGTGCCTGGGATGCGTCCTCCAAAACCCATGCGCCTCTTGCGCTCACCTCCTGGAGCAGTGACCGGTTGCAGAGGATTCCGAAATAATCGATAAAGACTACCAAGTCATTGCGCGATACTTCGGTGAACCACGCGCGCGAAACCTCCATTTGACCATCAACAGGATAGAACCTTAAACAAGTCCGGTCGATGATGCCCTGAAGCATTGTGCTGCATAGGTACGAAGGCACCCACACCTGCCGTGGGCGCAACTGATCGTACAGAATCGCTATTCCCGATCTGGCATTCGCCAGCAGCAACTGGTGACCTTTCAGGATCGGGAGTCCGGAAGCGTGTGCCTTCAAGTCGCGCTCCAGCCCGAACATGCCTCCAATAATAGATAACGCGCCGGTCCTCTGTCGACCTTTTCGGTCTTTCCCCCCGGCCTGCAATGGTGAACCAGAAATCACGAAAGCACCTGTTCCTCAAAAGCTGCGGACTATTTCAGTCTTGGGCGGACGGCCCAGGGCCACACCAGAGGCTCTTCCTCGCGCTGCGACAACTGCGAAATAGATTCCTTGCGGAATTCGATAAAGTCGGCGGGGCGCCTGACATTGAGCTTCGCGGGCATCGTTCACTCCACGGAGACAAAGGGTTTGCTTTGTCGTTCAGTAGAGGGAGGAACGGCCGCGCCAATCCACTCGTGTGTCCACTCCAGTTGCGGCCGAACCGCGCCAATCCATTTTCCGTACCAATGGCCCTCCCGCTCCACATCCTTGACCTCGAACTGCGCAATGTTGTGATGATTGAAGATAGGCACGGAGGTGTCCTTAACGATCATCAGGTGCACTCGATAGGTGGAATCGTTCAGCAGATTTCCCGGCACATAGCAAACGCCGCGAACCAATCCGGCGGGAAAGCTCCTTGCCTCCGAACCCGAATTGAAGACGCAAGTCTCCTCAAGGTTGTAGATATGCGGGCTCAGATTCAGGATCGCCCCCGGCATATAGTTCCAATACTCGAACTCCATCTTGAAGGGAGTGCGCACGGTCAGCTCGGTCTCGTCGCCGTCCGCAGGCACGATCCGCACACGGTGAAGCCGGACCTTCTCGTTGCCGGGAGCTTTTTCCGGATCGTCCCACACATGATCCACGGTAATCGACGAGTTCGATTGCAGGTAGCGCGACACCAAGGGGCGCGCGTCGCCTTCGGCCTGCTTCCGCCCCTGGTCCAGCCAGATGGCCCTCTCGCAAAGCCTTTGCAGCGCTGTCATGTTGTGGCTTACAAACAGAACCGTCCGGCCCTGATTGGAGACATCTTCCATCTTCCCCAGGCACTTCTTCTGAAATGAGGCATCCCCCACAGCCAGCACTTCGTCCACGAGCAGGATCTCCGGATCGAGGTGCGCGGCCACCCCAAACGCCAGCCGGAGGTACATCCCGCTCGAGTAATACTTCACCGGCGTATCGATAAACTTCTCCACCTCGGAGAACGCCACGATCTCGTCGAAGCGCCGCTCGATTTCCGCGCGCTTCATGCCGAGAATCGCCCCGTTCAGGTAGATGTTGTCCCGGCCCGTCAACTCGGCGTGAAACCCCGTGCCCACCTCCAGCAACGAACCGACACGCCCATGAATATCCGCACAACCGGCGGTGGGGCTGGTGATTCGCGACAGGATCTTCAGCAGCGTGCTCTTCCCCGACCCGTTGCGTCCGATGATCCCCACTACCTCGCCTCGCTTGACTTCGAACGAGACGTCCTTCAACGCCCAAATCGTCTCGTCGCCGTTTGCAGAGACGACCCCGGAGTGCCGCAATGCTGCGCGAAACCGCCGATACGGCGCCAGCGCCGTATCGGCAATGGTGTCCCGCAGCGTGCGGTAGCGCTCCTGCTTGCCTCCAATGCGGTACTGCTTGGAGAGGCCTTCTACGCGGATAGCAATATCAGACATTTCGCAGAGCAATAAGCGGTATCTAATTCGGACCGGCACAGTCGCCGGGATTCAGTTCCGCAGGTAGGGGCGCCAACACGATGGGAATTCTCTAACCGCGACGAAGTTACAAAAGCCGTCTCTTGTCGGCTCAAGGCGTGCCAGACATGAAGTGTCTTCGTCGATCTTCCAGAATTCAAACCCTCTAGCTTCAAGGCGCATGGTAACCGCCGTCCGATCAAATCCGGCACGTGCGAGATTCTCCGGAGCATGTTCAATAATCAGAATCAGGCCGGCGCATGACTCAAGCAGGCGGGAGGAGCCATCCAAAACCCGGGGCTCGAGGCCTTCAACGTCGATCTTGACCAGGAGCTTAGCCGGGGCACTCAGGGCCATCACATCATCGAGGCGGCGGGCCCTTACGGGAACGCATAATTGATCTGGTTCTGTTCTCGCAAGGCCGTTCATCCCGGGATTATTACCATTAGTGACGTAAAATGGAACTACCTCTTCCCGGTCCGAAAGGGCGAACGGCAGGACCTCCACGACCGCATCCAGGTGGTTCCTCCTAAGATTGTGGCGTAGGATCTCCAGAGCAGCCGGCGCGGGCTCCACGGCCACGAACTTTTGGGTTCCTTCAGCGCGTGCCAGGCAGGCGGCTACGACGTGGCTGCCGAGGCTCGCTCCAACATCGACAAATGAATAGCCGTGGGTGCACGCTAAGCGGATCAGTTCAATGGTCCCCTTTTCATACACGCCGGCACTAAAGATCCAACGGTCCACAGTGTGCCCGATGTCGACGCAGAGGGTCCCCTCGAAGTACGGGACGGGCACGTAATGACCGGCGAAGACCCTTCTTGCCCTGCCTTGGACAGCCTTTCTCGTTCGGTAAAAACCGCGCCGGCCGGCGGCCCAACGGATGAATCTGGAACTGAGAGCGGCCGGCAAACGCCAGCCCAAACCGTCGCAGATCTTCAGGCTAGAGGGGGCCTGCGGGCCGCAGTCCTCAACTTCGGGCAACAGTGGCAGGGACGCATCTTGCGGGACGACGGGTTCAGGCATTCGCACCTCCGGTGGCAACTGCAACCTCCGTCATCATTCCCAAATTGATCCATTGCCACACGTAGAAACTGTTGTCACCTCGCTTATCGCAGTACTCCCGCCAGGCGGCCCGCACCGAACGCGCGTCGAGCCACTCTCCGCCGTGCCCATCGAGCGCCGCCTCGATGCACTCGCCCGCCCATTCGCGGAGCGGCCCGCGCAGCCATTCGCGCTGCGGAGTCTGCACCGGCCGCTTGGGAGCTTCCGAGACCGTGGCGGGAAGCATGCCGCGCACCAGTTGCCGCAGCATCCACTTCCCGGTCCCGTTGACGATCTTACGCTCTACCGGCTGCCGCAGCGCCAGTTCCACCAGCCGGTGATCCAGAAACGGCTCGCGCAGCTCCGTCGAGGCGCGCATCGAGACCCGGTCGTTGAAGCGCAGTGCCCGGGGGATCTTGGTGTGCCGGATGTCGCGAAACTGAAGGTTGCGGACTCCGTCGGAGAATGGCCGGCGTGGCACAAACTCGGGGGCCAGGGAGCGGAACTCCGGCGTCAAGCACTCCGGCCTCACCGGCCGCTCCCGAGTACCCTGCACCAGGCCGGCGGCGCCGTCTCCCATCCCTGCACGGTAGTAGTCATATCCCGCCCACTGTTCATCCAACCCCTGGCCGTCCAGCAGAACGGTGGTTCCTTCCGCGCGGGCCTGCTCAAACAGCCGGGCATACGCCAGCGTGGGCACGCCTCCGAAGGGCTCGTCCTGATGGCGCTGCACTTCGCGGGCCAACGCCGGCACGTCCTCGGGCGACAGGCGGCATTCTACCGCCGGGTGCTGCGTCCTGGCCAGCATCTGCTCCACCCAGGGCGTCTCATCGTACAGGGGATCGCCCGTGGTGAAAGTGAACGCCTTCACGTCACTATCGGCGCCCTGGACTCTCTGCACCAACCCCAGCAAGGTCGAGGAATCGAGTCCGCCACTGAGGTTGATCCCCACCGGCACGTCCGACCGGAACCGCAGCCGCACGCTGTCGGTCAGCAGCGCCAGGTACTCCTCCTGCACCTGTTCCGCCGGCCGTCGATCGGGATCGGGACCGATGCGGTCCGCCAAGTCGTACCAGCAGGAAATCTCCATTCGGCCGTCCTGCCACACCAGCCGGTGCCCCGGGGCCAGGCTCCGAACATCCTTCCAGAACGTCTTTTCCGAATGCTCGTAGAGCCCATGCGCCAGGTACGTCGCCCACGTGGCGGTGTCCGGAGCCGCGGTGACCCCGGCGGCATGGAGTGCCTTGATCTCGCTCGCCACGAGCAGCGTCCCATCGGGCCGCAGGGAGTAATATAGCGGCTTTACGCCAAATCGATCTCGCGCGGCAAACAGTCGGCGGGCGCGTGTGTCCCAGATCAGGAAGGCAAACATTCCGAGGAAGCGGTCCAGGCACCGCTCGCCCCACCGTTCGTAAGCCGCGAGGATCACCTCGGTATCGGTTTCGCTGCGAAAGGGGTACTCGCTCAACTCCTCGCGAAGCTCCAGGTAGTTGTAGACCTCGCCGTTCAAGACTACCCAAAGGCCGCCGTCGCTGTTCGACATGGGCTGGTGGCCGGCGGCAGAAAGATCCAGAATACTGAGCCGGTTATGGCCCAGTCCCGCGATGCCGCTAGAATCGACAAACGCGCCAGTGTCGTCCGGACCGCGATGGCGCTGGGCCACAACCATGGCGTCCAGTTGACCTCGCTGCCAGCCAGCGCCGAAGATTCCGGAAAGGCCGCACATATCAGATTGCCGCCACCCGCAGAAGCCTCTCCGCCCGGTCCAGATCCGCGAGGCAGTCGATGTTCACGCTCTCCGCCGGGTCCATGGGATATCCGACCAGCCGCTCGCCATACAGGCTGTTCTGCTCAATCAAGACTCGCCGCCGTGTGACATACACCGACCCTTCCCGATGGAAGGCCGGCGGAAGGTCCTGCCGGCGCGCAATCGGAACCGACTCTCCGGTACTCAAAAGCAGGGAACCTGCACTTTCGAAATACACCCAGTGGGGGTTGTGCTCGGCTGGAACTGGAAGAACCGTGACCACCGCGTCCGCGCCGCTGCTCTGCAGCAATTCGATGCACGCGTCGATGTGTTCGGCACGCCGGAGTGGATTCGTTGGTTGCAGCAGACAAACACTGTCGAAGGTTTCTCCCCGCTGCTCCAGCCACCGAACGGCGTGCTGAACCACCGGCAGCGTCGGTGTGTCGTCTTCTGCCAATTCGGCGGGACGCAGAAAGGGAACTTCGACGCCCCATTGACGCCCGACTTCCGCGATCCCCTCATCGTCCGTGGTCAGCACAACCCGGCTGAGCCGGCGCGCAGCCAGCGCTGCCTCGGCGGTGTAAGCCAGAAGAGGCTTGCCGGCCAGCATCCGGATGTTCTTGCGGGGCAGCCCCTTCGACCCGCCCCGGGCGGGAATCACGCCCAAACAACGTTCCATCTGTCCTAACATTTACTGAACACAAAGCGGTTCTCACCGACTCCGTACTTCGCCTCGGCAAACGGGACCCGGCGGTGAATTTGCTCCACGCGGTCGAAGTCCGTGCCGCGAGTCAACCGTCGGATCGCAGTGGCGCCATTCCTCTGTAACTCCTCGTCGATTTCCTGCGGCGTCAGGCGGAGATTGATCGGAACCATCACGTGATCGAGCATGTAGAAGACACGATTCGCCGGCACTCCCAGCAGGCGTAGCGTTTGTCGGGCGAAATCGCTCGGTTCTGCCAGCATCACGACGCGCAGAATCTCAATGGAATCCCAGAACAGCCCGCCGGGATTCTCAATCAGGTACAGCCAGCCGAGCCCACCCGGCTTGAGTACGCGGAGAAGCTCTCTCACGCCCTTCTTCCAGTCCACGGTATGATGCAGCACTCCGTTGGAGAACACCACATCGAATTCACTGTCAGGGAAGGGGAGGGATAGGGCATTGCCCTGACGGAACTCAACTCCCGTGAGCCCGGCCTCGGCGACGCGACGCGACGCATCCTGGATATTGATTTCGGAGATATCCACCCCGACCGCTTCGGCGGCGCCTAACGTCCGCCACGCCACGGTGTAGCGGCCTCCGCCACAACCGGCATCCAATACACGCTTGGAAGCGAAGCGATTCTCCGATATCTCGTTACGCTCCAAACGAACGCGCAGCAACGCTGTGGGCTCGTCCCAATAGGAGGTCCGAGTGAAGTCGCGAAATAGAGGCCCGTAGTGCTCCCCGGTCGCTTGCTCCACTCCGTCCACACCGGCAGTGGGAACCTCACCAACCCCACGAACAGATGGAAAACCGGCCTCCCTCATGGTCGTCAGCACGCGCGTCAGGTGCCGAAGAAACCGGGCAAACGGGACCGTCGGTTCGCTGGGGTCGCTCAGGATGCGCTCCACCTCCACAAATACCCGAAGCACAGTCCAGGCTCGAAGCACCGCTGCTCCGCGGCCGGTACCAAGGTCCGCACAGGCTTGGCAAAATTCCCTGGCAGCGGCGCCGTATGGTTCATCGAGCAAACAAGGCGCAACCGTCGCCCACTCTTTGCTCAATTCATGGCCCGCAATCAGAGTCGCCATCTTCAATCCGCCGCCACCGCGAGTTCCGCACCCGCCCGCACGTAATCCAACCGCTTCTGCAAATAAGGCTCCAGTCTCACCAGCGCCTCCCCGATACGCTCGGAAACTTGCCCATCGCCGTACAGCGTGCTCGGCCGGTACCGCCCGTGGGTGAGTTGCCTTCTCATGACCGCCGCGATTTCACGAGCCACCGGAGGGCTGGCTGCAACGTGTACATCCGCCTCCCGTCCATCCTGCCGATTCCCCACCAGCACCACCGGCGTCCCGAAGTACCCGGCGTCTCTTACGAAGCTGCTGGAGTTTCCGATCGCGCAGGCAGTGTTGGCCAGCACCTTCAAATAGTCTTCGGGCGGCAAGTTGATAATCGTCCGCAGCCAAACGGGTTTCCGCTGATCGCGAAACACCCGGATCGCTTTGCTGATGTGGTCGGCCCCGGCGTCAATGTTGGGCCAGAGCAGAACTGTCTGCATTGCCACTCGTTCGAGCCCGTCGAGCAACTCTTCGATCTGCCGCTGCTCGCCGCCATACTCCGTCGTCGTGGGATGAAATACCGCCAGGAGAAATGGTTTTTGTACATCGATCCAGGCGCCGCTCCCCTGCGTGTTGACTTCCTCCGGATCGAGCGCCTTGTCCAACTCGAAGGCGATGTCGCTGCTCGGGCACCCCACCGCCAGAATCGTGTCCGGGCGCTCTCCCATGCGCACCAGGTATTCCGCCGACCGGGCCGTACTCGGAAAGTGGAAATGGGCCAGCTTCGTGATGGCGTGCCGCGCGCTCTCGTCGATGGAACCGGAAACCTCGCCGCCTTGGACGTGCGCGATGCAGATATTCATGTAAGCAGCGGCTACGGCGGCCGATAGGGCTTCGTAACGATCGCCGATCAGCAATACGATATCCGGCCTTAATCGCTGGAACTCGCTGGCGAACTCGACTACACCGAAGCCCACCGACTTGGCCATCGTCGCCGGCGTCGAGCCTTCCAGTTCGATGAAAACCTCGCCGTCCACGCGAAAGCCGTCCGCCTCCACAACCCGCACCGGGAGACCAAATCGTTCCAGCACCATGGTCCCCGCGGCAACCACCTGTAGCTCCAGCTCGGGCCGCACCGCAATGGCCCGCATCACCGGCTTCAGCCGGCCGTAATTGGCCCGGTCCACCAGAACCACGCAAACCTTACGACGCTTCATCGAGCTCAAAATCATCCTCACAGAGGAGCGTATTTTCGGTGACCGCGCGTTTCAGTCTGCGATTGACCACGTCTTTCAATCGCTGGGCTGGAATTCCCGTGCCCGGCTTCTTGAGCGCCAGGTCGGTCTCGGTGAGCCGGCTGCCGGCCGGCAAGTCTCGCGCCGCGGTTACGCTGTGGCTGAAGATGCTGCGGAGATCGCTCAGTTCCCGCGCCATCGCTTCTTTATTCACCGGATTGGCGCGCGCCTTCTCGATGAAGCGGATCCCCTCGGTGAGCTGAGAGAGTTCGCCAGTGGTGACGGAGGCCCGCACGTCCGGCCCGAAACATTCACGGGAGAACACTACGTGAACCTCCAACATGTCGATTCCCACGGTGGCTGCTGCCAGGCCCGCATAAATCGTTCCGGAATGATCCGACAGCCCCACCGGACATCGATACCGCTCGCGCAATTCCGGGATAATGTTCAGACCGAGTTTCTCTGGCGGACAAGGATAGGCGGTGGTACACTGCAAAACTGCCACTGGCGCCCCACACTGGCGAACCACATCTACGGCAGTGTCCAGGTCGTTCCAGGACGCCACGCCGCTCGATAGCAAAACTGGCTTGCCGGTACGGGCCATTCGTTCGATCAGGACGAGGTTGCCGATCTCGCCTGCGCCAATCTTCCAAACCGGCACATCCAGCCTTTCCAACAGATCCACGGCCTCTAAGGAGAACGCCGAAGAGAGAAAAACCAGCCCGCGCTCTTTGGCATGGTCGGCTAACCCGCGCCACTGCTCCTCGTTGAACTCCGTACGCTTCCAGTAGTCGTAGCGGGTAGCATCCTGCGGGCTGAACCGGACTCGCCACGGCTCGGCGAGCGTGCTTTCCGCGGCGGCAATGTGGGTCTGGAACTTGATCGCATCCGCGCCGGCTCGCACGGCCCCGTCGATATAGGAGTGGGCCGTCCCCAGGCTGCCGTCGTGATTCTGCGCCACTTCGGCGATCACGAAACAGCGGCCAGAAATACTTTCAAACCACGTCGGCAAAATTTTTCTCCATCCGCCGAAAATAGAAAGCGCCGCCGATCAGGATGGCCACCGACGCCAACACCGAAACTGCGATGATCGGACCGGGCCTCGTCTTACTCCCCAGCAGCGCCCAGCGAAACGCCTCCACCACGCCGACCATTGGGTTGAGGCCGTAAACCGTCCGCCAAGGCTCATGAAGCAGACTGCTTGGGTATGCGATCGGCGTGGCGAACATCCAGAACTGCGTGATGAACGGGACGATGTAACGCACATCGCGAAACTGCACGTTCAGCGCCGAAAGCCACAGCCCAACCCCAAGGGAAGTCACCAGGGCCAGCAACAGAAACAGGGGAAGCCACAGAATATTCCAGGTGGGCCTCACCCCGTAATAAACCATCATTCCAAGTAGGACGATGAACGAGAGGAAAAAATCCACGACGCCGGACAACACGCTGGAAAGAGGGATCGTCAGGCGTGGGAAGTAGACCTTGGTAATCAGGTTGGCGCTACCCACCAGGCTGTTCGACGACTGGGACAACCCGCTAGCAAAAAAAGTCCATGGAACGAGCGCGGCGTAACTGAAGATCGGATAGGGAATTCCATCCGAAGGCATCTTCGCCAACCGGCCAAAGAACAGGCTGAAAACCAGCATTGTGCAAAAGGGTTGGATCACCGCCCAAGCGGCACCCAGGACGGTCTGCTTGTAGCGCACTTTAACATCCCGCCAGGTGAGAAAGTACAACAACTCCCGATACTCCCAAAGCTCCGCCAGCCTTAATGAGACCCACCCTCTAGATGGTTCGATGCGAAGCACCGGCAGCGGCCTGCTGTCAGGCTGCTCCAGTCCCGTCGAAACCGGTGTAGCAGCGCTCATACCCTCACGCCACTGTGGCCTGAGACCACCGCGCCTCCCAAAGTTGCCGGTGTTCCGGCCGGCTTGTACTCCGGAACGAGTTTGGTCAACTGCGCCAGGACTGCCTGCTCATCCCGCGCATTTACTAGTTCATCCAACTCCGCAATCCATGCGTTGATCGACTCGGCACGCAGGCTGCTGGTGGCGAGAATCTTGATCTTCTTGTGATAAGTGGGCTGGATGCCATCGCCTTCGGTGATCAATTCTTCATAAAGCTTCTCCCCGGGGCGAAGGCCCGTGATACGGATCTCTATGTCCTGGTGAGGCACACGTCCGGAAAGGCTGATCAGGTTGCAGGCCAGGTCCATGATGCGGACCGGCTCTCCCATATCCAGCAGAAAAATCTCGTGTCCTTTGCCCATCCCAAAGGCCTGAAGTACCAATTGCACTGCCTCGGGTATTGTCATAAAGTATCGACACACGTCCGGGTGGGTCACCGTCACGGGCCCGCCGGCCGCTATCTGCGCCTGGAAGGTGGGCACTACGCTTCCATTACTACCTAAAACATTGCCGAATCGAACCGAAACAAACTTGGTGCGAGCTTCACTTCGATTACTCCGCTGCGCCGACACGATCAGTTCCGCAACTCGCTTGGTCAGGCCCATGATGTTGGTGGGGCGCACAGCTTTATCCGAAGAGATTAAGAGGAACTCGGCGACGTTGTTTTGTCGTGCCGCTTGGACTAGATTATTAGTTCCGAGCACATTGTTCTTAACCGCCTCCAAGAGATGCGTTTCCATCATCGGCACGTGCTTGTAGGCCGCGGCATGAAGGATCGAGTCCACGGAATGCCGCCGGAGAACCTCGTCGATGCGCTGGAAGTCGCGAATGTCCCCGAGCTCAGCCGCCACGGAAAGCGACGGGAACTTCTGCCGCAATTCCAGATCGATCTTGAACAGCTCGCTCTCGGCTTGGTCGAAAGCGATCAGCACTCTCGGCTCGAAGCGCGCCACCTGTCGGCAAAGTTCGGAGCCGATCGACCCGGCGGCGCCGGTGATCAGGATCGAACGGCCCATGATCATTGACCGGATGTGCTCTTCCTCCAACTGGACTGGCTCTCGCCCGAGCAAGTCGGTGATTTCCACGTTGCGGATCTGGCTGGTCAATACCTTTCCGCTCAACAACTCACCGATGCTCGGAATCATTTTGCAGGGCACACCGGTGGCGCGGCAACTGGCCAAGGCCTCCTGCATTTGACGGCGCTTCGCCGATGGCATCGCAAACAGAATCTCTTCCACTTTGTACCGGTCGCGTTTGCGGCGGTCTACGATCCGCGCAACATCACGGCCCGTGCCGAGAACGGGCGCATTCAGGAAACTCACATTGCGCTTATTCGGATCGTCGTCCAGGAAGCCGATTACGTGGTAGCCCAGGGACCGGTTGGACAGGATCTCCCGCAACAGAGTCCTTCCCGATTGCCCCGCACCGTATATGAGCAGTCCCTTGCCGCCTCCGTTGTTCATGTCGCTCAATACCGCCTCATGATAGAGCCTGACGGCGAAGCGTGCCCCGGCGGTGCCGAGGAAACATAACAAAAAGTCGATGAAGTAAATCGTGCGTGGAAAACTGTGGTCCTGGATCATCACGGAAAAAAAGATGACCAGCACCGAGCCAGCGGCATTCGCCCAGAAAACTCGAAGAACATCTTGCAGCCCCAAAAAGCGCCACCAACCCCGGTCGAGCTCTCCATAGTGAAAGGCCAGAGGTTTCAATAGTGCGGCCAGTACCACACCCACGTACAGATGCCGGACTTCGGTCGCCGGCACCCAGAAATCGAAGCGCAGAACGAATGCCCACGCCAGGGAAGACGCAACAATTGCGAGGTTGCACAGGTAGACCAGCGGGCGTCGATGTCGTACCAAGAGTGATTTGACCATAAGTCCTCTACTAGCTTAGCTAGCTACGAAGGCGACAAACTGCGCCTCTAGACAGAGGAGCCTGCCGCTATAGTCTTGCTTCTTCTGGCGCCATGGAGGATTTCCTTTACCGAGTCGGCCACATAGTCCACCTGCTGCGGAGACATGGCCGGATACAACGGCAAGGAAACCAACCGCGGATACAGGTCGAGTGCCCGCGGGCACTGATTTTCCGGCCGCTTTGCATAGGCGGCGAAGAACGGATGCAAGGGTATCGGGATAAAATGCACACTTGCACCGATTCCACGGCGCCGCAATTCTTGGATGAACTGAGCGCGGCCGATGTTCAGCTTCTCCAGCCGGAGGCGAATCATGTAGAGGTGCCACGAATGGCGGCCAGCCGGGTCGTCCGCCGGAAGTTCCAGTTCCTCCGCGTCGGCCAGCGCCTCATTGTAATGGCGCGCGTGCTCGGTGCGTCTTTCGATGAAGCGTTCCAGCTTGCGCAACTGATGGATGCCGATAGCCGACTGGACGTCGCCCAAGTTGTATTTGAACCCCGGCTCCTCCACCTGGTAATACCAGTTTCCATTCTCAGCGTAGCGGTTCCAGGCGTCTTTGCTGATGCCGTGCAGGGTGAGCAGCCGCATTCGCTCCGCCAAACGTGGCGTGTTGGTCGTAATCATGCCGCCTTCACCCGTGGTCATGTTCTTAGTGGCGTAAAAACTGAACGCCACAGCATCGCTTCCTGGCCGTAGTTCAGCGGAGCCTACATGATGGCCCCGGTACTGCGTTCCCGTGGCATGGGCGGCATCTTCAACGACCGCTAGATTATAACGGCCGGCAAGGGCCCAGATGCGCTCCATATTGCAGGACACTCCTCCCAGATGAACGGGAAGGATCCCCCGCGTCCGGGGAGTAATGCGCTCCGCAATCGAGTGGGGATCGATATTGCCATCGGGACCAACGTCAGCCAGAACTGGAGTCGCCCCCAAGTGCAGGATCGCGTGCACCGTGGAACAAAACGTGAGCGGGGTGGTGATTACCTCATCGCCTGGTCCTATTCCGAGAGCGGCGAGCGATAGGTGAAGAGCAGCCGTTCCGGAACTGACCGCCAGACCCCGCCTCGATCCTACGTAAGCTTGGAACTCCCGCTCGAACTGCGCGGTTCGCTCGCCGGTCGTCAGCCAACCGCTGCGTAAAGTAGCCGCCACTTCGTTGATTTCTTCTTCGCCAATTTCGGGCAGGCCAAAAGGAATATAAGAGGGAGTGCTCAAATCGTCACCTATCGCCACTGAGGCGCGACGAAATATCGTCTTTACTTGGATTTCTTCTGGTAGCTGTTGTAGTACCCGTCGTAATATCCGTAGACCCCATAGCTGCTGGCGTTCTTCGGATTCCAGCGATTGAGAATGCTGCCCAAAAGGCGGATGCCGTCCGAACTCAGGCGTTGCTTTGCCGCCTTGGCGGCGTCCCGCGTGGTGCGGCCGGCCCCTACCACTAATATGACTGCATCGACCAGCGGACCCAGTATCCTGGCGTCCGCGAGTTGCATCATGGGGGGCGTGTCAATGAGCACCGCGTAGTACTCCTGACGGAAGCGGCGCAAAAGCTCTTCGATTCGGGAGGAATAGAGCAGGTTGGAGATGCTCACCGTTGCCGGGCCGCTGGGAAGAACGAACAGGCCCGGGATCCCGGTCTCACGCACGAGGGCCTCCTCCGGGAGAGTCTCGATCAGTCCCCTCTCGCGAAGCAGGTCGCTAAGGCCCCAGGTGTTGGGCAGATTGAAGATCTCATGCAGCCGCGGCTTTCGCATGTCGGCATCGATCAGAAGCACGCGCCGGTTGATTTCCGCCAGGGCAATCCCCAAATTCGAGACCGTGGTGGTCTTTCCTTCGCCCGGCCCGGCGCTCGTGAAAACGATTGTGCGCGGGCGATTCCCATTGGTGCCGCAAAGCAGAATCGACGTAAGCGTTGCGCGATAGGATTCGGCCGTCAACGAGAGTTTGTGCTGCCAGGTTACCAGTTCTGGCTGATCCTTTTCACCGCCGCTCAGCCCGGTTACCGGGGTGACAATTTCGGCGATCGGCGCCGCCTCAGCCAAAGGCCGAGACGAAGACGCCCCATTCTTGGAGTAGGAATTCTTGGTGGCCGTTAGGCTGCCCAGCGGGATCACGCCCAATTCCGGCATCTTCAGATAGAGGGCGGCATCGCCAGGACCCTTCAGGCTGAGGTCTGCGTGCTCCAACATGAAGATGAACACCAGCCCAAAAAACATGCCCGACAGTAGTCCCAATGCGATATTGGTTGCCATGTTCGGCTTGTAGGGGGCTCCCGGGACCTTGGCCTGGTCAATCATCTGGACGTTGCTAACCCGCATGCTGGAGACGATGTCAGTCTCCTTGACCTTCTCTAACATGGAGTTGTAAAGCCCACGGTTGGTGTCGACGTCGCCCTTGAGGATGTTGTATTGAATCTCCTTACGGGCGTCTTCCGAAACGCGTTGTTCCTGCTTGGCGTAGGCCGCCGACAGCATTTTTTCGTGTAGTTGGGCCGCCTCTAGTTCCGTCCGGATCCGGATCAGGGCGTTCTTTCTCTCATGTTCGATTACCGCTTCCAACTCCCGCATTTGTGCCTGGAGCTGCTGGACCTTCGGATGGGACGGCGTATAAGTGCTCCGGAGCTCTAGTAGGTCGCGGCGCATTTCCCCCAGTTTCCCTCGATACCCTTCAAGGACCGTACCCCCGAGCAACTCCGCGAGCACTTCCACCGGTGCGGAAGAAACGGTCTCGTATTGGGACTGCTTGGCGATACGTTCGCCGCGCGCCGTCGCGAGCTGGCCCTGCACTTGGGTGAACTCCGATCCAGTGGCCGTATCTTTCTCGGAGGTGTGCACCAGGTTGGAGGCCCGGCTATACGCCTGGAGCTGCTCTTCGGAGTTTTTGAGATCCATCTTGGTGTCGTCAAGCTCCTTGGTGAGCAAGACCCTAGTACGCTCGGAGCCGTTGGAGCGAGATTCGAGAGTTCGCTCGATGTATTCCTTTGTTAAGGTATTGGCAAACGCGGCGGCAAAGACCGGATTAGTGGAATCGCAAATGACGTCGACGACACGAGTCCCGGGCTGCATCCTGACCTGCAAGGAATGCGGAGGAAGCTGGACATTCTTTTCTCCCACGGCAGGTTCCGCCCGCTCAGGTATGTGTAGGGCCTTACGCCAAGCGGAAAACCGGCCCGAATTGTCCCAAAGTTCGCGACGGTCGTCCGCTTTGAGTCGGTTGATCGTCCTCGTCCTGACGGAATCGCTCTGCAAGACTCTTATCTGGGTCTGCAGGTAGTTGTCCAGATAATCGAAGAGACTTTCGGTGGCGGCGGCATCTTTGAAGTTCAGCGCATTCTCATTCGGAACCGAAATTTCCACGGAAGCCCGCGCCTGATAAATCGGGGTTTGCGGAAGCGTCATGAGAAATCCACTCAAGGCTCCGAGGAACGCGATGAAGACAAACGCACCCTTGCGGCGGCGAAGAATCTGCCAATACTCGAGGAATTCGTGTGTATCCGAGGATTCTGCCTCCACCTCGATAGCTTCGGTATATACTACTCGCGAAGGTGTTCCCGCCTGACCCTCCAGGCGAGCGACCTCCCGGGTCGGATCCTGCGTATTGAGCTTGGAATCATCCATGTGATATTTCCCTAGGTGCCGTGGCTAGAATCTGGTCAGAACCATGGTGCTGCTGCTTACCATCGTTCTCGCGGCGATGTCCAGATAACTCTTCACCTGGCTTGTAGGTACAACGACAATGTCACCAGCGACTAGTTCTATATCCTTGACCTTACCTTCCAGGATCTTCCTCAGATCGATCTGGGCAATTTCGGTTCGCCTCCCATCTACGTTGACGTGCATGATAACCGTTCGTCCAGCCGCCGCCGTATGAGTTGGGCCCCCGGCCGCGGCCAGTGCCTGCATGATCGATACACTTTCCTTGTGAACCAGTTCGATGGCGCCGGGTTTCACCACTTCTCCTATGATTTGAACCAGCCTCGGAAGTGGTGCTGGTTGCGCCGACACCGATATCACATCCTGAGGTTGCATAATCAGGTTTGCCGCGGGTGTGCGTCCGGACAGAATATCTTTGAGGTTCAAGGTGGCAACACTATATTTGCCGCCGTCGTCCTCATGTGCTTCCGGCAAGGGAATCGGTCCTTCGGCGGCTCTCCGCGAGAGAGTCAGGGTGGGCCCCGCGTCCTTCGGCCCGCCCACTGCCATCAAGATGTCCAGCAGCGTCTTACGCCCCTCCAGTTGCAGGGTCCCGGGCGTCCCGACGGCGCCGAGTATGGTGACCGGAGCACTTCGCGTGTCAGCAATCGAGACAGTCACCTGCGGGTTAAGAAGAAATTCCTTGAGTTTCGTGGTCAACATCCGCTCGAATTGGTCCACCGTCTTTCCCGCCGCCTCGACCGTTCCGACCAGCGGTAGATTCAATTGCCCGTCCGGACCCACTCGCCACGTCTTGGTCATCTCTTCGACGGCTCGCACGAAGATGTTCAAAGCGTCGTTAGGTCCGATCACCCCGTCGCGGAGACCCGCCGTCTGCGCGCTGGCTTGCGAGGATTTCTCCTGACCTTTGAGAACCATTCCTCCCGGGAAGAGGAACACGACACAGGCCACGAGGGAGATTATTGAAGATCTACTTCTAACCATAGTTGATGCCCGCGGAAATTGCCCCGGCGGCATTAGCGCAAGCTGGCGCTCGCGGAAGTGGAGGTGCCGCTTTGGTTCGTTGCTGTTACAGCCACGCTCTGCACGGCGGCGATGTCGCCCGCCACAACAATGTTAAGGACAGCCGTAAACTGGCTGCCGAACTGCGCCGAGGCCGCTGACTGGTACCAGGTGCTGAAGGCGCTTGTGACATCCACATTCAGAGTGCTCGTCCTCAGGTTTGCTCCGGGGCTGGCCGTGAATTGCAGGTTCATCCCGGTCATCGTGCGCGGTGTGGAAAACCCGGTCACGAGAACCTCGAAACTGTTGGCCGTCTGCGTCCCGATCTGTACGCTGCGGATCTGGGGAGCGGACGGCGCGACAGTGACGATCATGATAGGAGGGACCGCCGGCGTAAGGTCGACGCTTCCGGCTGCAAAGGTGGGCGTGAACGTGATGGTTCCCGCTACAGTCCCGGTCTGGAATTGCACTTGCGTCGCCGCTGACCCAAATATTGCTTGCGTGGTGTTGGCCGGAATCGTGAAATTGACGCTGCGGCCACCCGTGGCAAACTGTATGGCCGGATCGTCGGCGAAAGACGCCGAAGCAAAACTTAGGGTCAGCGTACCAGAGATGGCCAGCGGATACGGCGATGCCAGAGTCAAACCGAAAGAGGGCTGCTGGGCAGGGCCGGCGCTATTTCCCAGGCTGCCGAACGACACCGCCGGCAGGGTTGGCGGAGCCAGCCCCACTCCGGTCAGGTTGATCTGCAGGCTATTGATTTGTAGTGTTCCGGTCGCGCTGCCGAGTCCGTTGGGAGCAAAGCTAACCGTAATTTGCACGTTCTGCCCGGGACCGACCACTGCCGGCAGCGACGGAAGATTCGCCAGTTGGTACGCGGCGCCGCTCAAGCCGATGCTGTTGATGTTCGTGCTGACATTCCCGGTATTGGTGATTTGGATTACCGCGGGGCTCTGACTTCCCACCGCCGTATTCGGGAAGATCACCAGGCCGCCGGCGGCGATCGGCGCCGTGTTGCTCCCTTGCGTAACGGTGAGGCTCAGCGCGGATCCCAAGCCGTTGCCCGCCAGGTTGATGGTAGTCGAATCGATGAGCAATCGGGCCTGCGCGGCGCCGCTCTGTGTGGGAGTGAAAACAATCGTAAACGTCAATCCCTGCCCGCCGGGGGATACCGTGGCCGGCAAGCTGGGCAAATTGGTCAGTTGGTAACCGGCTCCGCTCACCGTGATCGACGATACCTGCCCGGCGCCGTTGCCGGTATTCTGAATCAGGATCGTCGCCGTGGTGCTCGATCCAACATTGGTATCGGGTAAGGTCACCGTTCCGTTGTTGGCGATTGTAGTCACCGCGGAGCCCACGGTGGCCTGGTAAACGTAGCTCGGACCCGTCCCTTGCCCGGTCAGATTGACATGGATGGTGCTGCTGCCGAGAACGATTTGCATCTGCGCCGCGGCTGCCTGCGACGTGGTGGGGACGAACGTCACCGTGAATTGGAATGGTGGGCTCTGGCCGGGAGCCACTTGAGCGGGGAGCAATGGCAGGCCCGACAGTTTGAATGCCCCGGCGGCCAGGGTAACTCCGGTTACCGTTCCAGGGGCAGTGCCCGTATTGGAAACGATGAGCGTCGCGGTACTGGACTGGCCCACTGCGGTGCCCGGAAAGTTGATCGTGCTGTTGTCCGCCAGCAAAATCTGGTTCCCATCCGCGGTCAGGATATAGCTGCAGATGAGGTTGGCCTGCACTCCGGTCCCGGCCAGGGAGAAGGCGGCCGCCAGGTTTTGAGTGCCGCTCACCAGGTTCAAGGAGAGTGTCCCGTTCGCCGCGCCTTGTGTGCCGGGAGAGAAGGTGAGCCCGTAGGTCTGACTCTGCCCCGGCCCGATCGATAGAGAACTGGACGACGTGACTTGAAACGGCGGACCGGAAACCGTCATCGATGAAACCGTCCATGCCACAGTGTCCCGGTTGTTGATGATCAGGTTCGCCGTGCCCGCGGAACCCACCGGGACCGATCCGAGGCTGATCGTGCCTCCGCTGGCCAAAGGCGCCGGCGGGAAAGTGACGGCGCTGGTGTAACTGAACTGTATATTCGCCGGCGTCTGGCTCATCGCCGGATGCGGTGCCAAAGAGAGCCCTAAGGCACACAGGATAACTAACATCGATAAACGCATTTTCCGCAATCAATTGACCGGTACGAAATAAACCTGCCTGCCGCCGGCTTCATCCAGCAGGTAGAGCGGACCGTTTCCCATTTCGTTGAACAGCAGAACCGGCTCGCGATTGAGCTTGTCGAATCTTGTAGGAGCCACCGGCACCGGCAATTGGATCGCGGGCGCCGGGCCCGCCAGGCTGTGGACCGTGATACTGCTGGAACCAGCGTTGGCAACCAACATGGCCTTTTCATCCGCGGAGAGCTGAATGCCAACCGGTGTGGCAATACCGTCCGTGGCGCTGGCGACGACGGTTGCCCAGGCAGACCCGCCCAGATCCCGAATCAGGAAAACCTCATTCGATGACGAATCCGCCACCAGAGCATCACGATCCTGGTTGAGGTAGAGAATCGTCGACGGCAGAGGCGTGGTCAACACGACCCTGGGGAAGGGAGTCCCTGAATCGGCTCGCAGCAGCAGAACGCTTCCCACGCCGGAATCCTGCAGGGCCACCAGGATGGAGGAGGCGCCGCTGTCCAGCGCGGCCGACCTGATGATGCCCGGTTGCGCGGAACAGTCGATCGCCACCCCGGCGATTGGATCCGCTGCCAGCCCGGAGACGATTTGCAGTTGCCGCTGCGAGGGAGAGTAAAAGAGCGCCGCGGAGCCCGGCGCATTGAAAACGGCCGATACCGCATCCCCAATCGAGATCGGCAACGGCAGAATCTCCGGGCTGTTCTGTCGCATGCCGCGGACCAGGAATACCCCTCCGGCGCCGAACACCACGGCGGAGTCGCGCCGGTCCGAGAAAACGGCTCGATCGATGGCAAACGGGATATCGAGTGGTAGCCCGAGGGTCGAGGCCCCCGGCAAACCCTGAATCGGCCGGATCGAATGGGAGCGCGGATCCAGCACAAACCCGAGTACCGGTCCCCGCAGGCCGGAATCGGCCGCCACCGCCAGCACGCCGGTAAGCAGCAAACACGGTAAACCGATCCGCTTGACCCTCATCGCGGGCCGCCCACCGTCACGATACCTACCGACAAAGTGGCGGTCGGCGCCGCCGGGCTTCCGCCGCCACCCCAGTGCTGAGTTGCCGCATAGATACCGCCGCCAGCGGCTCCGGCGGCCAGCAAAATCAGGATTATCTTGGTCCGGCTGTGGCCCGTCTGCGGTCGCACCGCTCCGCCCGCCAGCGTATTGCTCTGCGAGATCAGAATCGTTCCGCTCCGCCCCGCCAACGTAGCAGTCACTCTCGTGTTGTATCTGCCTTCGAGGGAGTTCGGCCTCAAACCCACCGTGCTCGCCCGGCCCGCCGCGTCTGTCTTCGTCATGAAGGTCTTGCCGCCGCCTTCGAAGGTCCCGCCGGCCCCGTCTGTCGGCAGCGTGAAGACCACATCCGCCCCCGCCACCGGCCGCCCCTCTGCGTCATGCACCTCGACCACCGGATTGCGCGCCACCTTTCGCCGGATGTCGTTAAACGCGCCATCTCCCTCCAGCACCACAATGGTCAGGTTCTGTTCTTGCGTCCACCCATGCATGGGCCAAACCGCCAAGAGAATCGAAACCACCGAAACCAGCTTGCTTCGCACGTTATTGTCCTTGAGCCGCCAGCGCCACTCTCTTCCGCGGGCGGGCGCTCAGACCATCCCCGACCAGTCGCGTCAGTACCTTTACCGCCTGGTCCAGTTCTTCCACCTTCCGGTCCAGTCTGCCCACCCGCGCATCCATTCCCGCGTCCGCATGTGCCTCGCGTGCGCTGATGGAGTTGCACAATGAGGTGCGCGCGTAGTCCGACATGCTTCGCGCCCCTTCTTCGGCACACATGTTCTTGATGCGTTCGAATTCCTCTTCCGCCAGCCGGAAGGTGACGATTCGAGTTCTGGGTTTTAGAACTCCCACGGCTAAGACTCCTTTCCCGTCCGCGTCGTCGTGGCGCCCGCCATCCAGCGCGCCCCATCGACAATCCTATCGATCTTCGGCCGGGTCTCCACAGCCGAAACTTTGTTGAGAATTCCCCGGTACGAATCGCACTTCATACCTGAATGCTCCCTTCTTTTTCCGCCCGCCACCATTTCTACCACGTCTCCCCGCTCTTTACCTTTCCCGCACAGGGCCGTCCTGGGCTCTCGGTAAGTTCGATGATTTCAGTGAGGCAGGCTTTTCCACCTGCAATTAAGTTATTGGTATTGGCCGTGAGTCTGGCCGCTGCTCGTGAGGCAGGCTTTTCAGCTTGCCAGCCGGGTCTCAGCCGTTCTCACGCCGATTTGATTTGCAGACCGCCGGAACCAGCGCCCGTCCGTCCTTCGGAACGCCCGCTGCTGATCGGAAACGCCCACAGGTGGTCGATCTCCACCGCTACGGCACGCTGCAGCAGCGTTACCGAGACCACCAGCCGGGAGCAGTTCTTCACCGCTACCAGCAGGCCCTCGAGCCCCGCCAGAGGGCCGGCCTCGATGCGGACCATCTGCCCGACAGCGAGGTATGGCCATGTTTGCGTACGGCATCTCGACGCCACCACGGTTTGCAGGGCCGCGATCTCCGCATCCGCCACCGGCGCCGGCGTCTTTCCCATCCCGATCACCGAAAGGACACCCGGTGTAACCAGAACGGGCAACCGCTTCTCCGCGTTGAAACGGCAGAACACATACCCTGGAAAAAACGGCTCCTCCAGTTCCTTCACCCGATCTGACCAGCGGCGCCGCACCCAGTGTAGGGGCAGAAACTCCTCGAAGCCCTTCACCCGCAACGCCAGCGCAGTCGTCTTCTCGTATCGCGGCTTGACCCGCAGCGCATACCAGAACTGGTTCCGAAACTCCTCAGCCGTTTCCACGATGTGAATCTCCCGCCTCTCAACCCTGCTCGGGCCGAACGTAGCGATAGCTACCGCTCAATGGGTCCCATTTCAGTATCCCCAGGTGTGTAAGAGGAGAACTGTATTCGCTTCGTACACTTTTAGCATCCGACCGATTCACCTGTCAATGGCGACTAATACCATAACCATTAGTACCAAACCAACTGTTATACTGACCTCGGACGCAGATCTGCCGGCGTGGTTGAAGCAACTAGGCCGAACCATTCGCCGCAGAAACTCCTCGAAGCGATTCGCCCGCGACGCCAGCGCAGTCGTCTTCTCGTATCGCGGCTTGACTCGCAGCGCACACCAGAACTGGTTCCGAAACTCCGCAACCGTTTCCACGATGTGAATCTCCTCGCACTCTCAACTCTGCTGGCACCGAACGTAGCCACAGCTACCGCTCAATGGGTCCCATTCCGGTATCCCCTAGGCTTCTAATTCGCGCAGGCAGCCTCGACCCTTTTCATACGAGTATCGGGTCTCGTACGACGTTTGTCAATGAATTGTCGCCTCCGATGTACCGGAAGAGTCCTAGTACGGGTCCAGTGGGCTGCGGCAAGGGGGGCTTTCCAGCGTCGGAAAATCACCGATCTTGCCTATGGTCGAATGTAGAATCAATAACTTCCGATTCCAGTAACTACGTTATACTACGTTATCTATGTTTCGACATTGCTGTCCAAATTAGCGGGCTAACTGCTGGCCGAAGCGGAGAGCGTCGGCCG
>OCTA010000278.1_pt1 | contig 46930 bp, 31 predicted proteins | sample 1538991 | NCBI WGS metagenome assembly OCTA01 (sample SAMEA3539302, study PRJEB22396) | soil metagenome | biome: tundra; feature: field; material: soil | place: USA | collected 2010-05 | depth 0.15 m
GGCTCCGGGCGCATGAGCCTTTTTCGGCGCACGAAGGGCGAAAAGGCGAGGATGGTCGGCACAAGGTTTTGGAAGCTGCTCGTCACCAGAACGCTCGCGACCATCTCGAACGAGTTCAGCATGTTTAGAATCAGTCCGAAGCCGACAATGCCCTCGAGCGATATGGCCAGTTTCTGCGCTGTCTTGTTTTCCACCCAGGCAAAGAAGACACCGATGACGGCGCCAAGGGAAACACCTCCCCAGATCAAGCCGAAATTGCCGTCGGCCTCCGGCAAAAGGCCCCAGGCGATGTAGGTGGAGAGCGTGGAATTCAGGTCCTGCCTGCCAAAATGCACGTTGAGACGCACCTGGCCCTCGTGGGTGCGCGGCTTGGCCGGCCAAAGGATTCGCGGGACGAGCAGGGCGGGAATGATCGTATAGGTATCGCCGTGGACCGGTTCGATGTGGCCGGAAGTTTCGGCATCGATGACAAAGAGCAGGTTCTGCATATTGTCTATCCGGTCCGCCAGGGTCTGCCGGCTTTCTGAATTCTGCTTTGCCTCTTCCGATGCCGCCCCCGGCGCGGCGCGCGATTGGGTTACCACCGTATAGCTGGCCTGAACCCATTCCGAATAGCGGGAGGGCATGTCCCCGAGTTTTGTGTCTGGAGTTGGTTCATCCGAATCCTTGGGCCAGTAACGGTCCCGCATGGTGAATTTCCCCACGTTGAGGAAGCTCAGCAGGAGCGCGACAACGACGGCAAAGCGCCATGGCGCCTTGCCGGAGCCCCAGAAGAAGCCTATCCCGACGGCGGCCACATTTCCACCCACGGAGTACAGCAACAGGCTGGAAGCGGCGATGAGCGAATTCAAGGACAGCAGCGTCCAGAATGCCAGCTTCAGGGCGGGCGCCATCGATCCTGAGCCGAAACTCAGCGCGATCATGAAAAACCCGCATGTGCTCGTGCCGGCCACAAGGGCTGCAAGTATGGAATCGGCACCCGCGGGCAGGTGCGAGGTCACGATGTCCGCGAGTCCCGCGCTTTGCAGCACGAGAAAACCGGTTCCGACCCCAGCCAGGCCAAAGCCCAGCCGGCTCAACCCCTTTACGCCTTCGCGGTCGACGTCCACGAGAACATAGCTGACGGCGCGGGAGGGCGAGAACACCTCCATCCCCGCCTTCCAGGCGGCGGTCAGCGCGACCCCAAACACCAGCACCTCAAGCCCGGCTTGGAATACATACTCGGGCCTGGCCGTGGCGACGGATTCGTGGCCAAGCGCTATCGGCAGCGCATAGATCACAAAGCTTTGCATGGCCAGCAGCGGCAGCATCGGCAGCCCGATCCCGCTGCCGCTCCACACGAGCATCGGCAGGAAACAGGAGAAGGCGATCATGGCAAACGCGGAGGCTCCGGGTTTGTCCGACAAGACAAGATAGGCGCATTCCACCGTCAGCAGGGCGGCCAGCGGCCAGAGCCATTTTTTCAGCATCCGCCGCAGGCTCATGGCGAGCTCGCCGATCTGCGTGTATCGATCGAGGACGAAGAGGACGCCCGGTTTCATGGTGGCGAATCAATCACAGACCAGGGAACGTTCAACAAGGCTCAATAATCGCGGAGCTTCCCGCTCCCAGCAGTAGGTCTCTTCGGCGGCGCGGCGCGCCGCAGCCTGCCGGCGCGCGAGGGCTGCGCGGTCGGCCAGGAGCGAGTCGAGGACCCGCGCAAGCGCGCCGGCATCGTCGAGAGACACGGCAATTCCGGCTCCGCCGGTCCGGCCCAGCACCTCGCGCTGTCCGGCCGTGTCGCTCGCGACCACGGCGAGCCCCGCGTTCAAGTATTGGAGAATCTTGTTGGTGATCGTCAGATTCCTGCTCGTGATCGAGTTTTGTTCGAGGGCCAGCCCGATGTCGTGGCGGGCTATCAGCGCCGCCAACTCCGCAGGACGGACCGTGGGAAGGAAGGCGATCGCGTGCCGCTTCTGTGCGGGCGTGGAGCCCAGAAGACGTTCGCGAAAATCGCCGTCGGAATCCCCCAGAAGGACCAGGCTGCTGGGCTGCAAGGTGCGAGTCCACGCCTCGAGAAAAGCTTCGAGACCCCGCCCGGGCCCGAGCGTCTGGGAGAACCAGAAGAAAGCAGGCGGATCGCCCGGCGGTCCCCTGCGGGGATCGGGCTGAAGCGGGAACGAATTTGTAATGACCTGCGGGCGAATTCCGCCGTGTCGGGAATGCAGGGCCGCGGCAAGGGCTTCGGAGGTCGTGGTGGTCCAGACAGCGCCGTGCAAAAGGATCCGTTCGATGGCGCGGAGAAGTTCCAATGGGCGGCCGCGACGCCGCTCCGGCAGAAGATCCTCGGAGTGCCAGTCCTCGAAATCGGCGGCGACGCGCCTGCCCTCCTTGAGCAGGCGGGCGCCCACCCATTGGGGCACTTCGTTGTGGACGATCGTCAGGTCTGCGGGCAGCGAGCGCGCACGCCGCAGAAGGGCGCCCGCCGGACCGAGCGCATGGATGGAACCCCGGCCCGTAATGGTGCCCAGCTGCTGTGCGATCCGCCGGCGAAGGCGACGGGCGGAGATGCGCCACGACGCGGTCCCGAGCCCGGATGCCACATCCACGGTTTCCCTTTGAAAGGGCGCGCCGTCCATGATCTCCCGGTCGCGGCGCTCGCCCTCCGCGTGATTGCGCACCATCAGAACGGTCACCTCATAGCCGGCCTTGCCGAGAGTTACGGCCTCCTTCAACGGCCGCGGGTTGCGGCTGAGCTGGCCATTGGTGACAATCAGGATGCGCGCGCCGGCCTTCATTGCGGAAATGTCCCCATGGCTGGGACGCACTTGGAAGAGAGTGAGGCGCGGACGGATTTGCCTCCGGCCGCCGCGGTTTGGCTGACGAGCCACGCCCAAGTTTCGGACTGGTCGCGCCGGAACCGCAGGCCCCGCGCGGTGACAAGGGGATGCCGCGCCGCGCCCAGGAGAAAACGCAGCCAGTCCCCGGCCGTCGCGCCACGAACCAGCCGAAACCGGCGCAATGAGATTGCGAGCAGAAAAAAGATGCCGGTGTCGCGCGGCTGCAGGGTCCGCCGGGCCGCCCACATCCTGCGCCAATCGCCCGCGTCGACGTCCCTGTCCTGAAGGAACGATGCCGCCACCAGCAACCTTGCCTGAATCCACGCAGCCGGATCTCGGCCCCTCGCCGTGTCCATCGTCAAAGCGAAATTTGCCAGGATCCTGGGTATGAACAGCATTGGACCGGAGGCGGACCGCTCCCGCAGGGGCTCGATGATCGAGAGGGGCGCGGAGGAGGGGACGCATTGAGCGCGGAAGCGATCCGGCCTGAACACCATGGCTCCGTTGGAATGCAGCGCGTCGAAAGTTTGAAACAACTCCGGCTGGTCGAAGTTAACAATCCCGGCATCTCCGGGTCCTCCCGACCAGATGGCCCGCCCGAGATCGAGCCACTTCCCGCCGGGTTCTTCCTTCCACATCTGCATGTTCGCCCATGCGAGGACAGCGCCGGGCGAGCGATTGAGCGCATCCATTGCGGTCCCCAGGAATCCGGGCTCCCACCAGTTGTCATCTTCCAGCATGCTGGCAAAGGGCTCCGCGCCGCCGCGGAACACGCGGTTGAACACGGCGACGGCACCCCAGGTGGGCGAATGCTTGAAGTACGAGAGCCGGGGATCGCCCGGCGCCAGATCGTTGAGAATCGTCCACGGCGCGTCGTCATCCGGCGCATCGTTGTGCAATTCGCAGACCCAGTCCTTGCAGGTCTGCGCGAGCAGGCTCCCCAGCGACCGGCGCAGGAGTTGCGGGCGGCGATGGGTGATCAGGAATATCCGGATCGGGGCCATGATCAGCACCGGCCGAGAAGGCCGAGTATCCTTTTGGAGCCCCTCCATCCAACGAGGCGCGACAGGCGTTGAAAAACGGCCGTGCCGGGGGGGGGCAGGCGGGAGCCTCCGAGTGCGGCAGAGCGCTTTTCGGCGGCATCGGCCAGGTCCGGTGCCGCCGGATAACATTCGTAGGCAAGCCGCCGCCATCCGTTGGCGACCGCCTCGCGGGCGCGGGGGTCGTCCTTGGCGGCGGCGAGCAAGCGCCCGCACGTCAGCTCCGTCGACAGCCAGAGTGATCGCAGCGATCGGACATCCTTTCTTCGGCTGAGGCTGGCGGAATGCCCCGAGCGGTAATAAGCGCGCGAGTCCGGACAGAACAGGATCCCCTTTGCCGCCAGCGCGACCCTGCCGAAATATTCGCCGTCGTCATTGAGCGTCAGCCGCGCATCCCATGGTCCGACGGTGTCCAGCACGGCGCGAGGGCACAGCCACGCACCCGGCTGCATCATCCATCCGCCCTCGTAATGCAGGAGCAGGAACTCAAGGCCGGAAAGATCCCGCCACGCCGGCTCCGGTTCAAAGCGGGCCTGCGCCGGATCGGCGCGGAAGCGCGCCCAGGCTCCCGAAGCGATGAATCCGGCCCCGGATGCCTGCAGGCGCGCCATTTGCGCGGCGACCTTCCCCGGCGCGAGCAGATCGTCCGCATCCAGGAACTGGATGGTGTCTCCGCGCGCAGCTTCGAGGCCCCGGTTGCGGGCGGCGCTGGCCCCGCGGTTGGCCTGGGTTATGACCGTCACGCCCCGGGATGCGAATGACCGGGCCGTTTCCACCGATCCGTCCGTGGAGCCGTCGTCCACGAGGATCACCTCCAATGGCTTCCAGCTTTGGGCAAGGGCGGACGCCAGCGTCGCCGCGAGCCAGGGCGCCGCATTGTGGCAGGGAATGATGATGGAGACGGATGCCATGATCTACGGCCCGGACAACGCTCCGGGCCCGGTCCGCTCGAGCACGATCACCTTCGGTGTTTTCAGCAGCCATCGGTGCGTCCCCTGGGCGACCAGCCGCTGGCAGAGGCTGAGCCAGGAGGGATCGATGAGGCCGGGCATGCCGGAACGATCGGCGGGTTGGGCGGCGACGACAAGGAAACGCCGCTGGGGGTTCTGCTGCCAGTATTCGGGCCATGCCCTGTCGGTTTGCTGGGAAATAAAGGCGGTCAGGCTCAGGGCGAAATCGTTGACCTGCACGCGATCCCCAGGGTGCATGCGCGCCCTCAGAATGGGCACTGCCTCCCGCACATCGCCGGCTATCTGCTGGCTCAGGGCCCGCCCGGCCCCTGCGATTCCCGACGCAAGGACGATGCCGGCGACGCTTGCCGCGACCCAGGAAAGACGGCCGCAGAACTGCCCGGCCACCACGAGTCCGACCGGGAAGATGAGCGGCAAAAAGGTGCGCGCACCGTACAGGGCATCGAACGACCCGACGCTGCGCAATGCCACCATTCCGGCGCCGTAAGCCAATGCGACGGCGGCGCAGGGGCGCACCCAGGATTGCCTGGGCCGCACGATCGCCCAAGCGCAAAGAAGACCGCAGCCAACGGAAAGAGCACACCCGACACTTTCGCCGAGCCAGCCCGAATGGATCCTATCGCGCAGGCCGCCGAGCATGAGAGCCGAAGGCAACGACCATCCCAGATCGGCCAGATGGCCCGGCCAGGCGTGCCAGCCCAGGCTTTCCCGCGCGCCCCGATCCGCCCCGCTCAGGTGGCCGGTGGCGAGGCGATTCCAAACCAGCAGCCCGGCCGCAATGAAAGCAGCCAGGGCGATGGCAAGGGTTGCATGGAGAAGTTTGCCCGCCGCGCGCAAGGCGCGCATGTCGCCCAACAACCAGGCGCCCAACACTCCGAAGGCGACGACCCCCGCGTAACGCAGTCCCAGCGCGAGCAAGGCGCACGCGGCCGCCACCCAAATCGCCGCAGGCTTGGGCCACGCCGCGAGAGCCGCAGCCAGGCCGAGGAGGGCTGCGGCGAAGGGCAATTCGGTTGCCGCACCAAATATCTGCACACCGAGGATCGGCGTCGCGGCCAAAGCGCAGGCGAGAAACCACGGCATCCATCCGGCGGCGATCCGGGTCAGCACCGCCAGCGCGACCAAAGACACGAGCGCAAGCGCTGGGTAGGCGGCGAGACCCATCCTGCCGAGCAATCCCCCGAGCAGCGGATAGCCGCACGGCCAATGATTTCCGAAAGCGCGGGGCCACTCTTTGGCGTAGAGCTTGGCGAGCTCGCAGTAGTAATAGGAATCGAAACCGAGCCGCGGGCCGGACCGGTACAGGCATAGCGCAAAAATGACGCCTGCCGTCCAGGCGAGACCAGCGGTCCCCCAGCGGCTTGCTGGAGTTCCGTGGGATTCGAGAGGGAAGGGACGGGCGGCTGATGGCATGCGGGAGATCAAGCCGGAGTCGCGATCGGCCGTCCTGGCGGAGGCAGGGCGCCGAGCAATTGCTGAAGCGCCGCATCATCCAGGGTGCGGCAGTCCGCATATCTCCCGTTTTGGACGAGCGCCAGAAGCGTCCCGGCCCTCACAGGGCCAAAAAGGCGTGCGAGGGCCCGGAAGCCCGGTCCCCCGATTTTGCCCGGATCGCCGCCGCGGTCGAGCTGCTGCCAAACGGCCAGCTCCCGGGAGCAGAATTCGGACGAGAACCCCCGGGGCAGCCTGCGCCACGAGGCGAATGCCTTTTCCGCCACCCGCTGGCGCGCGCGTGCTGCGTCCGCCGTCTCCGGGCAGGTGCGGGCAAAGGCCTCCATAACGGCCAGAGAGGCGACACCGAGCTTCTCCCAATGATTGGTCAGGCGCGTGCCCGGGTGCGCGCCCACGATCGTATGGGCCCCGGGGACTTTTGCGATGCGGGCCGGGCGAGGGGCGGCGTTGTGATAGAACCAGATCTCGGCAACGCAGCCATAGAGAGGCGAGGGCGGAAAAAAGGCGCCGGCCACAATCCGGCGCAGGTAGTCAGTGCGGAAGACGGGCGAATGCGGGGGCGGTTGGACGGTAATGAAGAACTCGGCCGGATCCCGCGTGCTCAGGCAGGGAGGGTCCGCGGTGATCGCAAGGGCGTCGAATCCGCCCTCCAGCAGGCAGCGGGCCGAATCCGTGTAACTGACGTCGGCTCCTGCGGCTTCCATTGCCGCCAACTGCAGGCGGAGCTTGTCCGGCCCAACGAGGTCGTCGGAATCGAGAAACAGGACGTATCTCCCGGTTGCACGCTCCAATCCGGAGAGGCGGGCGTGGAGCAATCCGCGATTCTCCTGGCGGACGCTCAGGTGCGGCGAGAAACCCAGCCGGGCGATGGAATCCATTGCGGGCGGTTCTGAGCCGTCGTCCACGATTATGGTTTCGACACTGAGGTCATCCGACGCCCGGCGCACGCTCTCCAGCGTGTAACGAACCAGTTCGCCGCGATTGTAAACGGGTATGATGACGGAGATGTCGCTCACGGAGGATGGTCAGAGAATCGCCCGGGCCACGGGAAGCGGTCTGCGGCCCCGATCCAGCAGCCGGCGGAGGGCGGCCGCAACGGCTTCCACCTCCATGTCGGCAAGGCATGCGCGGCTGTGATCGCAACGGTTGCGCAAGCCGCAGGGAGCGCATGAAGTGGGCGCCGCCAAATATTCATTGCCGGGATATCCAAGGTTTTCCGCCGTTGCCCGGCCCCCGAGCAGGATGACAGCCGGACAATCCACGGCCCGCGCCAAATGGCCAAGAAACCCTTCCAGCCCGACAAAGGCTTCGCTCGCGGCCAGCACGGCAGCGGCCTCGCGCACGGATGTGCGGCCCCTCAGGTCGAGCGCACGGGGCAATGGGGGATCGGATGCCGAGCCCAGCTGGATGGCGGTGCAGCCCTCCGGCAGTCGGTTGACGACCTCCGCGAACCGGGCCGGCAGCCACTCCTTGTTTGCGAACGGCAGGGCCGACCAGGCCACCGTGCTTTGCATGGCGATCTGTCTGCCGGCCCGGCGGCCGGCGGCCAATTCTGCGTCGGTGAGAAAAACATAGGGGCGGAGCGCGATTTCACCCGTCAGGCCGGCGCGCCGGCACATGGAGGCCAAGATGTGCCCGGGCCCGAAGACATCGCGGTCCGGCTCATCCGGGTCGGCGTCCGCGTAATAGGGTCGCACGACGGTTCGCCCCAGCCGCCGCAGTGCCCGCGCGTAATAATCGTCGACCGGAATCAGGCCGCTCGGATCCGGATTGTTGGCGAAAATCTCCGGCCGGCCGGTCATCATGGAGAACGGAATTCCGCGCCGCCGGGCCTCGCGGAGGACGGTCGTGCAAAGAAGATCGTCTCCGAGGCTGAGGGGCCCGAACAGAAGCGTGCGGGCCGGACACCCATGACGGGCGAAGCGTGAGGCCAATGGCGGGAGGCGGCCGACCAGACGGAACGGACGGAGCCAATTGGCGAGCCCGGTCGGGACGAAGCCGCTTGGTCAGGGCGAGAATCAAATGACATGTTTCAGGCGGTGGAGCATGGCCTGGCCGCGGAACTGGCCGCAGCGCCCCCGCCAGCGGATGCGGTGTGGCGGCGAGCGCCAGGCCCGCGTTTGCCACCAGGAGCGGCCGCAGCGGAACGGCACGGTCCACGGCTGCACGGCCCGCCACGGGCACTGGCCGTGGATGTGCAGGACAACAACCCACGTGTGCATGATCCCCGCGTTCAAGCGGGCGAGATATCCGGGCTCAAGCCTGGCGGCAGGAATCAGATGGGTGAGGCGCAGGGTCGGAAAATACGCGACGTTTCCTCCGCCTTGCAGGACTGTAAAAACAAGGTCGTTGTCGCCGCCGGAATTCAGGTCATGGCCCGCACGGTCGAGCGCCCGCCGCAGCGGGTCGCGCGCCACCGCCTCGGCGTATCCAAGAGCGTCGGTCCGCCTGACCACGAGGCCGGCGCCCACCGGGGCGAAGTCGGGCCAGGGAGCGGCCGCCCCCCCCTCGCAGACGCGGGGAGCCGGGCCGAGATCGCGCAGAGCGAGCAGGCCCTGGAATTCAAGCACCCACCCGGGCGGCGGAGTTTCCCATTCCGCGACGATGGGGCCGCCCGCCGCGCCGAGACCGGGATGCTCCTCAAAAAGTCGGACTGCGACGGCCAGATAATCCGGCGCCAGCACGTTGTCATCGTCGACGAAGACGAGCAAATCGCCGAGCGCCGCCCGGATGCCGCAGAGGCGGGCGGCCGTTAGTCCGAGCGCGGGCTCGGTCACGACCCGGTGCCGGGTGGGGGCGCAGCCGTCAAGAAAGGCAGCGTCTGGAAATTGGGCCGAAGCGTTGTCGACGATCACGGTCTCCCACGACCCGCCTCGAAGGGTTTGGGCGCGCAGACCGAGAAGGGTGCGCCGAAACCGTTCCGAGTTGGGATTATGGGTGGAAATTATGACGGAAACGTCCAAGAAAGTTCCTAGGTTCGCTGGCGCAGTACACGGGCCGGCACGCCCACGGCCACGGAATAGGGCGGCAAATCGCGGGACACCACCGCGCCGGCCCCGACCACGCAGCCGTCGCCGATCGTCACGCCGCCGAGCACGGTGACGCCCGCGCCGAGCCAGACATCCCGGCCGATCTTTGTCCTGAGAAGAGTGTCCGGCTGCGATCGAATCTCGGTGCCCGGAGGCGGCATGGCGTGGTTGGACGAAAGGATGCTGCAGTGCATGGACACAAGCGTCCATTCGCCGATTTCGACGCCGCCCTGGCCGTAGATCACGGAATAGGGGCCGACGAACACGCGCGGTCCGAGCGCTATGCCGCCGCCCCACGCATCGAGGACGGCGCCGGTTTCCAATTGGCATCCCTCACCCAGGCTGACCCTGCCATTGCAGCCGTCGCGAAATCCGCGCGTGATGCGCACGGACCGGCCCACACGGCACCTGGGCGCCATCCCGATTCCATGAGCGGCCAGCCATAGGATTCGCAAACGGGAGGATAAATTGTCGAGAATTGCGGCCATGGTGATGAGGCTAGTGGATTAATCGGTGCTTGTCTGCATCGGGAATCAGGCGCCAGGCGTCGCAAAAATACCAGCGCTTGGATTCGGCCACATAATGGTGCATGACAGCCCGGGGCGACCGCGCCTCGGCCTTGCCGGGCTTTGTGACGTAATCGGCCGCCGGAACCACAACGCGCCCGGCCTCCCGGGCCATGAGCATGGCGATCAGCGCCTGCTCGAGGTAATAATTTGTCTTTTCGAGAGCGATCAACTCGGCGCACCAGGATTCGAGCTCCGGCCAGTCCAGGGCTTCGCTTCGCAGGCCGCACAGGCCCACATTGATCAGAGGCGGAATGGGCGCGCCGGCCAAACGCTCCATCAGAGCCCTGCTGTAACCGTAGGATTCCTGGCAATCGACTGCGTGAAGCGAATGTCCGGGGTGCGCGCACCATTCGAGGAGGGCGTCCGGCCTGCGGAAAAAGAGCAGGTCCGAATCGATGACCAATTTCCAGCCCGCCTGGCCCAGATGGATGTCGGTCATCTTGCGGAGGTTGGGATAATGCAGCCAGCGCTCGCGCAGGACCGGAAAACGTGAGACGGGAAGGAATTCCTCGAGCTTGGCCATTGCCTCGCCGGCGGGGTGCAGTCGGACTCGAGGGCCCATGCGGGCGAGCAGACGGGCGCATTCGGCGTCGACCGTCCCGTCGTCGTACAGGTCGGCGCGCACCGTGGCTTGGGCCGCCTGGCTGAGGGAGTGCAGGCAAAACACCGTCTGATACCAGAATTTGCGCCCCGTCATCACATGGAGCGCGACCGGGGAGGCTCCTTGAAATTCCGGAAGTTCCGGCAGGCCGGCTGCCGCCTCCTCCATTTCACGGCGGGCCAGCTCCGTGCGCCATTGGGCAATGGGGCCGCCGCTGCGGATCGAATCGCAGATCCTGTTGGCGGGTGTGTGCCAAAGGTGCAGCAGCAGTCTTCCGGGAAGGGACATCGGGATCAAATGCCGATCGCTTGGGCTGCAGGGAAGGGTTTCATGCGCGACGGCGGAGCCGCGATTGCAGCCGGAGAAGCCATACGGTCGGCAACCACGGCTTTAACAGGCGCAGGAGCGGATTGCGCGTGGTCGGCGGCGACCCGCCCATCTGTCTGCAAAGGACCAGGGCCTCGGCGGCTCCTGCCGGATCGCCAAGGGATGTGAGTTCAACCGCGGCCCGTTCGGCTTCCTCCGCTATCGCTTCGGAGACACCGGCAACCCGCGGCCAGGCGGCATATTTCTTCAGGGCAGCCAGGCGGCAGCGCCAGCCCCTTAAGTAGTCGTGGCTGAAACTGTCGGGATGCCGCAGCGACCAGGTGAGCACCTCCGGCACGTGGTGAAATCTCGCCCCGGAGCGGGCCAACCGGACGTGAACGTCCGCGTCCTCCCAGATCGCCAGCGCCTCGTCGCACCCCCCGACCGAATCCCACGAGCTGCGGCGAATGATGCTGCTGTTTAGGCCCATGGGCTGCCTGAGGAGATGCGGCAGAGGGGCGCCTGAAAGCTCCGTTGGAATAAACCGCCAGCGGATGAGCGGTGCGCGCGAGGTTTCCTCGACCCAGTCGGCGTCGCAACTCACGACGTCATTCTCCTTGTCGCACCACGGGGCGAGCCGCTCGACGTAGTTGGGAGCGATGAGGTCGTCGGCGTCGTGAAAGTGAATCCACTCGGTCTCGGCGGTTGCGGCCAGTCGGTTTCGCGCATGCGCGACTCCGCGGTTCCCGATTCCTGCGATCAGTCGCAGGCCGCGGGAGCTTGCGAGCGCCGCGGTGTCGTCGGTGCTGCCGTCGTCGTAGCAGACGACCGCCGCGAAGGGGGTCGTCTGGGCGGAGACGCCTTCCAGCAGCCGCGGCAGAAACCGGGCGGCGTTGTGACAGGGCACCAGAAGAGTGATGGCCGCGGACTTCATCGGCAGACGGACGAACGGCGCCGCGCGATCGCCTCGGCGTAAAGGGCCTCGTGCCGGGGAGCGATCACGGCGGGATCGTACTCGGCCAGCAGGCGCCGCCGGGCTTCCCGCGCAAGGCGTCCCGCCAGCCCGGGGTCCTCGATCAGGCGGCAGAGCGCTTCGGCCAATCCGCGCACGTCGCCCGGCCCGACGAGCAGTCCCGCCTCGCCGCCAGCGAGCATCTCTTCCATTCCCCCGGAACGGGTGGCCACGATGGGGCGGGCGGCGCTCATCGCCTCAAGGCAGGCGCTGGGAAAGTTGTCAAAAAGACTGGGAAAGACGCAGATGTCCGCCTCCCGGAGATGGGCGGCCAGACTTTCCGGAGGAACAAAGCCCCGGATGGCCACCCTGTCGCCAAGGCGGTCGATTGCGGGCCGAAGCCAGTCGAGGGTATCTTTCCAGGTCAGCATCTCGTCCTTGCGCCAGGACCGCCAGGAACACGATGCGACCGGCGACATGCCTGAAGCCCCGGCCAGAACCAGCCGAAGTCCGGGGTGTTTCCGCACGACCCTCTCGAATGCGGCCAGCAGCACATGCACTCCCTTGAAATACCGCACTCCGCCGTGAAATCCAATCACTCGGACGTCCCCTGGCGGCTGCAGGGCCAGCAGATCTGGGGCGGCAATATGCGGGTAGGGAAGAATGCGCAGGCAGTCCGCCGGCAGTTTCCAATCGCGTTCCAGGCGCAGGGCCAGGCGCCGGCAGGCTGGCACAACCAGATCGGCTTCCATGGCCACATCCCGCTCCGGGTCGTCGGCGGGATGGTAGGCGTGCCGGAAGCTGATTCTCGCCAGGGCTTCCCTGCAAAGCGCGCGAACCGGCTGGCGGTGGACCAATCCCCCTCCCAGGCGGCGCAAACCCCAAAGGAGGCGGGGAAGCCTTGGCAGGGCCGAGTAATCGATTTCCGCCGGGATGAAGAGGGGGGTGTGGGCGCGCAGGACGATGGGCAGCGAAGGAACGCGGTCCCGCAATCCCGCGCCTTCCGCATAGAGATCGGGCACCTCGGCGACATCGAAGGGCGTCCGCCCGTGGGCGTCCGCAAGGCGCGCGACGGCGGGTTCGTGAAAGGAACGCCGCTCCGCGCAGGGAATCCGCACGACGCGCACTCCCTGAAATTGCTCGTCGCGACCGGACCGGACCGTGCCCGCAAACACGGTGACTTCGTGCCCGCGCGCCGCGAGCATTCTCGTGGCATGGCTCGCATACGTCGCGATGCCGCCGGGGGTCTCGGGAGGATACTCGAAGCTGATGAGGGCGATCCGCATTACGGGGACGGCTGGACGGCGAGATCCGCGACGCCGACGGCAAGGGGCCCTCGGGGCTGCCCCAGCCGCTGTCGCGCAGCGGCGATCACCTCCGAAGCCGGAATCGAATCCATGCATTTCATCGCGTGATCACACCGGTTCCAAAGCCAGCACGGCGAGCAGTCCGGACTTCGCGCCACGTTGAGATTGGCGATGTAGCCGGACTGGTCGGGACGTTCCCTGCCGCCGTAGACAATCACGCTGGGGCAGTCGACCGCCCGCGCGAGGTGCATGAGAAACCCGACGAGTCCGATGAAAAGCTCGCTTGCCTGCAGAATGGCCGCCGTTTCACGCAGGCTCGTGCGGCCCCGCAGGTCGCGGACTCCGGGCAAAAGCGGATCGTCGCGTCCTCCAATTTGAATCATGGCGACTCCGGGCGGCATTTCGCGGACGAGCCCGGCAAAGCGGTCGGGGAACCACTCCTTGGTGCGCATCGGGAAACGCGCCGACAGGCCCGACGATTGGATTGCAACCTGCCGGGGCGCCAGCCGGCCGGCCGTGCGCTCGGCCGCGCTGAGGGAGAGGTAAGGCCTCAGGGACACGGAACCGCCGGAGATGCCGGATCGGCGGCACAACGCCGCGATGATATGCTCCCGGGGCGGATCGTCGCGACCTTCGTGCCAATGATTGGTGTCATAGTGCGGCACGATGACCGGGTGGCCGCGCCGCCGAAGCAACTCCACCAGGTCGTCGTTGAAGGGCAGAACGGCGGCGACGTCGGGGTTGCCTTCGAAAAGCGCGGGATGAGGGCTGAGCATCCAGAGACGGCGGGGGGCGCGCTGCTGCAATTCGCGGCAAACCGCGCTGCAAAGGAGGCTGTCCCCGATGCCGCCATGCCCGAACGAGAGCACTTGGTCCGGCGGGCCATGCCGGGCCCGCTGGATCGAGTAGCGCATCCAATCCCGGGCCTTCCGGAAGCTGCGCCGCAGGATGTGGCCGGGTGGGAGGACTTCGCGAAGGTTCACCGAATGAATGGAATCGGCGGTTCTTCAATCCGGAGGCATGAGCGGGATTCCTCCAGGCTGCCTTTGCACCAGGCTGAGCCCGCAGTCGCGGTCGATCGTCACGACCGGGTGGCCAGCCAGGCGCAACTCCTCCACGAAACGGGGCACTCCCATGTCTTCCCGATAAAAGGGATCGCCGCGGTGGTACTGCCACGTCGTGTCGTGAAAGACCGCCACGCCGAACCGGCTGAGATGCGGCGAAAACAGCTCCCAATCGGCCTTCACTCCGGCGTAGGAATGGTCCCCGTCGATGAAAAGAAGATCGATCGGCTTCTTCCAGCCGACTGCGGCGGCCCGGGATTCCATCCGCACGATCTTCACGTAATCATCCAGGCGCATGCGCCTGAGCTTCCGGCGAAGCGCGGGCAGGGTTGATTCGCCTCGGGAGCCGACGTCATTCCATGCGGTGTCCGAGTGCGGGTCGATTGCATAGAGCCTGCCCTTTATGTTTTCCCGGAGCGCAAGCCCGATATGGCAGGCGGACCAGCCGCGCGCCGTTCCTATTTCCACGGCGACCTCGGGCTGGAGGCTTCGCACAAGGCCGTAGAGGATCCACGCAGTCCGGCCAAGTCCTGTGTTGGTTTCTCCCGTTCCAAGCAGGTACCGAAAACGCGCCAGGTTGACCTGGTGGCGCATCTGGCGCAGTTCTTCGATCCAGCTCACGGGAGGTATTTGGGCGGATGCTGTTGCGGCGGAAGGCGCGGGTTTTTCGCGGGATGCACAGGGATTGACGGCGCCATGCTCAGCCCCTGCCAAGGGTCCAGCTGGATTTGGGGCGGTAATCGCTGTAGCCGCCCTGCAGGTGAAGGGGGGTTGCCTTGGAGGGGACAATCTCGATGGAGGCGCAATCGGGCGAATACTGGAAGCATTCGTGCATGCCTCCATAGGCCCCCACATCGATGCGATAACGTCCCGGCGCGAGGTCGACATTGGGCAGTTCGATCTCGACCCGGTATTCGCCCGGGCCCGGGATTCGGAAGAAGTGCCCGTCGTAGTCGCTTTCCAGCGTGAGCACGCGCCTCCCGTCCAATCCGCACACGCCCAGTCCGAATCCGGCGGCCGCTATGGCGCTGTTTGCGACGAAGTGCAGCGTCCCGGAGAGCGTGCCGCGGTTGGCAACCGGCCTTCCTCCGTTGAGCGTGAACGAGGTAAGCCTCAGCGGCGCGTTGGGCAGGGCGCCTGACTCGGAAAGATCGATCGCCGCCCCGGAACTGGCCTCGCGCGCGTCCAGGTACCGGTCGATGGCCGTGTCGCTGTGTCCGTCCGCGACAATGCGTCCGTCCTCGAGCAAAAGCACCCGCTGGCAGAACCGCGCGACGGCGGCCATGTTGTGGCTGACAAAAAAGATGGTCCGCGCCTGGCGCTGGGCGATCGACTCCATCTTGCCCAGGCACTTGGACTGGAACTGGGCGTCGCCCACCGCGAGAACCTCGTCCACGAAGAGAATTTCCGGCTCCAGGTGCGCAGCGACCGCAAAGGCGAGGCGCACGTACATGCCGCTCGAGTATCTCTTCACGGGCGTGTCGATGAACCGCTCGACCTCGGCAAAGGCGACGATTTCGTCGAACTTGCCCGCGATCTCGGCCCGAGCCATGCCGAGGATGGCACCGTTCAGGTAAACATTTTCCCGGCCGGTCAGATCCGGATGGAAGCCCGTTCCCACCTCCAGAAGCGAGGCGACCCGTCCCCGCAGGACGGCGCGCCCCGAGGTCGGTTCGGTGATCCGCGAAAGGATCTTCAGCAGGGTGGATTTTCCCGCCCCGTTCCTGCCGATGATTCCAATGACCTCTCCGCGCTGCACGGAAAACGAAACGTCGCGCAAGGCCCAGAACTCCCGGACATCCTCGCGCTTCTTTCCGCGGAGACGATCCCATCCCCTCTGGAACTCCTCGCGAAGGGAGGTGGCGCTGATCGCCCCGAGGCGGTAGTGCTTCGAGAGATTGCAGACCTCTATGATTGGACGGCTCACAAGGTTCAGATTACGTCGACAAAAGTCTTCTCGACTTGGCGGAAAACAAGGATTCCCCCGGCCAGGACGACCAGCGTCGTCGCGAGGGAGAGAAGAAGCAGGTTCCCGGTTGGCGTTCCGGCGCCGAGCAGCATTTCCTTGGTCGCCTCGAGGGGAAAGGTCATCGGATTCAGGGCTGCCACCCAATACCACCGCTCGGGCACCCGGCTCAGGGGGTAAACAACGGGTGTCACGTACATCCACAATTGCAGGACGAAGCCGGCCAGGATCCCGAAGTCCCGAAACTTGGCCGTGAGAGCCGCGATCCAAAGGCCGATTCCCAGGCTGAGAAACCCGACCTGGGCAAAGACGAAGGGAAGAAGGGCGGCCGACGGCGCCATGCCGTAGCTGCCGCTGCGCGGGCCGAGCTTTTCCAGCGCAAAGAGCACCAGAAACGTGCCGAGCTGGATCGCGAGGGGCACGAGATTTGAGATCACCGATGAGAACGGCACGATGAGACGCGGGAAATAGACCTTTCCGAACATCCCGGCGTTGGTCGTGAGGCTGTTGGAGGTCGACTGGAAGGTCTGGGCGAAGTAATTCCAGGGCAGGAGGCCGCACAGGTAGAACAGGGAGGAAGGCACGCCGTTTGTCGGTATGCGGGCGACCCTCTCGAAGATGACCATGAAAACGATCGTGGTGAGGACGGGCTGCACGACGAACCAGAACAGGCCGAGCACCGTCTGCTTGTATCGGGAAGCGATGTCCCGCCACACGAGAATCCAGAGCAGGTCCCGGTATGCGTACAATTCGCGCCACGAGACAAAGCTGAGCCCGTGCGTGGCTTCGATTACGGTTTCAGGCGCGGATTCGGTGAATTCTTTCACGGGTCGTCGGCAAGCAGCGAGGCGAGCCGCCGCTTGAATGGCTGATAGGAGAATTTTCGCGCATGATCGAGAATGCCGTTCTGATCCCAGTCCCTGCGAAGGGCGCCCACGCAGGCCCTGGCGATTCCCGGAACGTCGCCGAACTCGACGAGGACGCCCGTGCCGAGTGCAATGACCTCGGGTGTGCCTCCGGCGTTGGCGCCCAGGCACGGCCGGCCGTGCGCCATGGCCTCCAGGAACACCAGTCCAAACCCCTCATCGCGGCTTGGCAGTGCGAAAAGGCGGCAGCTGCGCAATTCCGAGGCGAGAGTCTTGTCGTCCACAAATCCCAGGAATTCGACCGCATCGCGCAGGAGGCCCGCCTGGAGGGCAATCGCCTGCAGGTATCCGAGATCATTCCCGCGCCCGACGATCCGAAGACGGGCGCCGGGTTCGCCCTCGCGGATGGCCGGCATTGCGGCGATCAGGTGGGCCAGGCCCTTGTAGCGGTCGTCCCGGGAGAGCCGGGATACGGACAGAATCACGGGTGGACACTGGGAAAGCGGCCTGCCCGCCGCGATCTCAAAACGGGGGTCGAGGGCGTTGGAAAGAACGACCGCCTGCCCGGGGCGCAGCGGGCAACGGCCGAGGAGTTCCCGGCGGGTGAATTCGCTTACGCAAAAGATCCGCCTCGCCCCGCGCAAGGCGATCCGTTCGGCCGGGGAGAAGCGGCGCCACATCTCAATCCCGTGGGCGACCAGATAGTAATTGAGGCGGGGATTGAGGCGCCGGGCGATCCAGGCGACAGGCAATTGGGCGACGTGCCCGCAGATCAGCCGGCTGCACCCGCGGCTCATCCGGACCGCCTGCCGCAGGAAGCGGACCTTCCTGCGATCGCAAACGCACCAGTCATCCAGGCCGCGGGGAGAGCACCGCCGCATGTCGGTGGAGTCCAGGACGGAATCGTTGAGCGAGAGCAGCCGCACGCCGCGGCCGGATTCGGCGTCCAGTTCGCAGAGGGCCGTGAGGTAAAGCTGTGAAATCCGCTGGATGCCGCCGACAGAAAGAAAAATTTCCGGGGTGACGAAAAGCGTGCGTGCCGGAAGCCGCACCGGGGCCGCGCGATCCGGATTTTTTGGAAGGGGCGCGGCGCTTCGGCGCCCGGAGGTCGGCGCAGTTGGTGCGGCGATCTCGACCGGGGTAGTCCGGCGTGCTGCGGGGAGGGGCGGGCGGCGGTTCACGAAGGCGATGAGCATGGCCAGGCTCCGGGTCCGCGACCAGGCCCGGCGGTCGCCCGGCCCGGAGAACGCGCGCCAGCAACCCTGCACGGCGGCCCGCGAGAAGAATCCGCTTTGATCGACGCTCGAGTCCGAAAAGGTTTCGTCCAGAAACGGCTTCAGGTCGCCGCGCATCCAGATATCCATCGGGAGGGCGAAGCCGCGCTTGCGGCGCCGGCGAAGTCCGGGAGGCAGGATGTCCGAAACGGCCGCGGCAAGTGCGTCCTTGGGGCGGCGCGGGGTGGACTTGTCCGCCGGATCCTGGGTCCAGAGCCACTCAACCAGGGGGCGGTCCACGAGGGGAACGCGCAGTTCGAGCGCGTGCCGCATGCTCATCACATCGCTGTCCCGCAGGAGCACGTCCGCCATGTACGTGCGCAGCTCCCAGGCGCTTTCGATCTCGAACGGGCCGCAGCCCATGAGGTCGGCCCGCAGGAAGGCGAGTTCGGGATGAAACGGGGAATCGCCATCGATCGCCGCCAGCGGATCCGGCCCCAGCAGGGTTCGGCGGCCATGTTCCGAGAATACGCGCCGTTGCAGGGCGGACACCTCCTGGAGGTCCCGCGCATAGGCGAGGACGTCCGCGAGCTTGCGGCGGCGCGTATTGCCTCGCCGGAGACGGGCGACGATGCAACGGCGGACCGGCGGGGGCAGGGCCCTCCACCCGGGGAGCCAGGCCGCGAGGCGGGGCGCATCCCGGAAGGAGGGATAGCCGCCGAACAGCTCGTCGCCCCCGAGTCCCGACAGGGCGACGGTGGCCCCGCCGGCCTTTGCGGTCTCGCTCACGAAATAGGTGTTCAGGCCGTCGCCGGTCGGCTGGTCGCAGGCCGCGACAAACCGGCCGATTTCGCCGGCGACCTCCGCCCCGGTCAGGATGCGGGTGCTGTGGTCGGCTCCAAAATGCCGGGCCGTTTCCTCCGCCTGGCGGTCCTCCGAAAAGCCCGCCTCGGGGAAACCTATGGTGAAGGTGCGCAGGCGCCCTCCCGAGGCGCGCGCCATAAGACCGGCGACGATGGCCGAATCGAGGCCTCCGGAAAGGAACGCGCCGACCGGAACATCCGCAAGCGCATGCGCGCGCATCGTGTCCTCGAGCCGGAAACGCAGTTCCCGCGTGAATTCCGAACCCTTCGGTCCGGTACCCGCGGGCCGGGGGATGGAGCCAAGGCTCCAGGCCGAACGGATGTCGAACCGGCCGTTATGGAATCGGGCGCATTCGCCGGGGCGCAGGCTGAAGACGCCGCGGTAGATCGTGCGCGGCGCGGGCACGGCAAACCAGGCGAGATAATCGGCGACCGCCTTCGGGTCGATGGCCGCCTGTTCGGGCGCCGCGGCAACAAGTCCACGCACTTCGGAAGCAAAGAGGAATCGGGAACCCTCGTGCCGATAGTAGAGCGGTTTGATCCCAAGGGGGTCGCGCGCGACGAAAAGCGTCCGGTCGCGCCCGTCCCAGACCGCGAAGGCGAACATGCCGCGCAGGCGCTTGAGGCAGTCTTCGCCCCAATGGGCATAGGCCGCGAGAAGCACCTCCGTGTCGCAACGGGTTCGGAACGTCCAGTGGCCGGCAAGTTCCCCGCGCAGCTCCCCGTGGTTGATGATCGATCCGTTGAAAACGAGGCTGAATCGGCCGTCCGGAGTTCGCATGGGCTGGTGGCCGTTCGCCGGATCGAAGATCGCCAGTCTGCGCATGCCTATCGCGGCTCCCTCAAGCGACTCCGAACCGGAGTCGTCGGGGCCCCGATGGGCCAAGACGGCGCACATCCGCTCCACAGCGGTCAGGCGATCAGCCGGCGCGGCCTTTGGATCTACAATGCCTGCTATTCCACACATTTACAAAAGCTTCGCCCCGTCACTTCCAATGGCAAGAAGCAGTGAGACGCAAAGGGCAGGGGGCCGGAGAGAAAGCGGTCTAGGGGGAAATCCCCGGATTGCGATGACTCCAACTGATTCCTTGTTTCGACGCAATCACGTTGGAACTTAGGAGTTTCCTGCAGTCTTGGCGGTGAAGTCATGCGCAGATGGATCGGGCGACTTCGCCCGATTTCTCGGCAGAAAACAGCTTCTCGACAAGGAGGAGGCCGAAGTCGAGGGCTGTCCCCGGGCCGCGGGAGGTCAGGATCATGCCGTCGGCGACGACCCGTTCGCCCGCAAGGAGCTGCGGCAGTTCGGCGGCCACCGAGAAATGGGCGGTGTATCGGCGGCCGGAGAGGACCCCGGCGTCATTGAGGACGGTCGGTGCTGCGCAAATGGCGGCCAGCCAGCGTCCTGCATCAAACTGAGACCGCACGAGGCGGGACACGCGCGGGTCAGCCCTGAGATGGCGGACGCCGGGTCCGCCCGGGAGGAAGATGCAATCGAATTTCCTTCCCTGCACGGTGTCCAGGGTCGCGTCGGCTTGAATCGCGATTCCGCTGCTGCCTTTCACGCGGATCACGGATCCGAGGGCTGCGACGGTGACGTCCGCGCCGGCGCGCCGGAGTAAGTCGATGGGAGTGATCGCTTCGATCTCTTCAAAATCCTCAGGCATGATGGCAAGGACGGTGGGCATGGAAGGAAGGGGATCTGGTTCCTGCGCGGCTCAGCCTCCGGAAAACGGCGGCTTCAGCCCGCTTTCGCAGACCCAGGTTGATGTTTCGGATTGCAGAGGCACCACAGATAGGCTCCTGCTCAGGAATCGGCATTTACGTTCCGAGACTGTCAATCCGCAACCCTGAATACACCCATGCCAGGCGTCGGCAAGCTCCTCAAACAGGCCCAGAAGATGCAGCGCTCGATCGAAGCGCTCGAAACCCAGCTCGAGGCGAAGGAGATCGAAGTCGCCGCCGGAGGCGGGGCCGTCAAGGTGAAGATCGGCGCGACCGGCAAATTTCTGGCGATTGCGCTCGACCCGGAATTCCTGAAGGAGGACGCAAAGACGGTTTCCGACACGGTGCTTTCCGCCGTGCAGGACGCCGCGTCCCAGGCGAAGGCCTGTCACGACGCCGAGATGCAGAAGGTCACCGCGAACCTCCAGGTGCCCGGATTATTTTGAAGCCGGGACGTCCGGGAAGCATGTCCGCCGTTGAAGATCTGCAAAAGCAGCTGAAACAGCTGCCGGGATTGGGCTACCGGTCGGCCGAGCGGATCGCGCTGCATCTGCTCGTCGAGAAACCGGAGCGGTTGCCGGCGCTCATTTCCGCCCTGGAAGAGGCAGCCCGGTCGGTGCACCGGTGCGCCCGCTGCGGCAATCTGGCGGAATCCGAGCTGTGCCCGATCTGCGCCGACGGGCGCCGGGACCGCAGGCTCGTCTGTGTCGTCGAGCACGTTCCCGACCTCGCGGCGCTTGAGCGGAGCGGGGCCTGGCGGGGAACCTATCACGTGCTCCATGGCCGGCTTTCGCCGGCGCACGGCGTGGGTCCCGGCGACCTGAACACCGCCGGCCTGCTTGGCCGGCTCCGGGAGGGCGAGATAGACGAGCTGATCCTGGCTTTGGCCAACGATGTCGAGGGGGAGGCGACCTGCCATTACGTGATGCAACAGATTCCCGCGGACCATCCGGTGAAAGTGAGCCGGATCGGGTTTGGCCTGCCGAGCGGAGGAGGGGTCGTCTACGCGGATGCCGTGACGCTGAAGAGCGCGCTCGACGGTCGGCGCAGCTATCGGTAGAGGCGGCGCTGACCGCGGATCGGGGCGTCGGGCGGACGCGATGCAGGGCCGGGCGCCTTTCGGACGGCGACCCGCGCCTATGGGACGCTGGTGATCTCGACCAGGGCGACGCCGCTGGCGCCATTCGCCGCCTTGGCCTGGGCTGTGTATCCACCCGGCGGCAACGTCACGACCATCGCGCAGTCGGGGGAACCGACGGGAAGGGCAAATGCATAAACCCGATTGAAGATCGCGATGGTGGCCGATTCGACGCCGGCTGCGACGGCGGACGCACCGATGGACGGGGCATTGCCCCAGCCGATATTTGTCGCGATGACGGTTTCATTGCTGTCGTAAAGATCGAGTTCCGGAGTCGCCAGGGGTCCGCTGACGCCGTACTGGCTCAGGGTGGGGCCCACGGCCCGGATCAGCACGGTTTCCGGGGTGGTGCCGGCAATGAAGAATCCGGCGGTCAGGATCTGGGAGCCCGTGCCGGCGTAGGCTCGTGCGGAAATGTTGGTCAGATGCGAGGCGGGCACGCCGGTGTCGGCATCGTAGAGTTCGGCCAGCGCCACCCCAGTCGTGCCGCCGATGCCGCTGATCTGGGCGGTGTAGCCGCCTGGTGGAAGGCCTGCGAGCATGGCGCAATCGGCCGAGCCGTTGAGGAGCGGGAAAGCGCCGAGTTGATTGAAAAGAGCGGATGTCGCCTGCAGGATCACGGCCTGCACCGTCGAGGCGCCGGGAATGGACGGATTGCCCCAGCCGATGTCGGTGGCAATAATCTTGGGGATGGAATTGCCGTCGAATAACTGGAGTTCGGGATTGGCGAGGGAGCCACTGACCTCGTACTGGCCCAGGGTTGGGCCGATTCCCCGGATCAGGACATTCTTTGAGTTGGATCCGCTGACGACAAATCCTGCGATGAGGACTTGGGAGCCCGTTCCGGCCATTGCTCTTGCGGAGAGATTCGTCAGCCAGGCATTCGTCGTCACCTGGAGCGTGCCGACAGACAGAGTGGTGGCGCCGGCTCCGTTCGTTGCAACAACGGTGTAGACACCGGCGTCGGCCGTCCCCGCGACGGAAATCGAATATACGGACCCCGTCGCGCCCGGGATGGCGGCGCCGTTCAATTTCCACTGGAGCGTGGCCGCCGACGAAGCTGGGACATTCACGGACATCGTGACCGTGGAACCGGCGGTAACCGGAGAGGCGGGGGCGGGCGCTGTCACGGTGCCCATCGGCGTCGTCAAGCTCCCCTGCACCAGCCGGCGAATGGTGTTGTTGCCCGTGTCCGCGATAGTGAGGACCCCCGAGCTGTCCAAGGCGACGTCTCCCGGCGTGGTGAATCGCGCGTTTGCGGCGAGTCCGTCGATGTTTTCCGCCTGTCCCGCGGCGCCGGCAACCGTGCTTACAGCCAAGGCGGGGGAGATTTCACGGATCGTATCGTTGCCGGAATCGGCGACAAAAATGTCGCCCGCTGCGTCCACGGTCACGCCGGTTGGAAAATTGAATCGGGCGCCGCCTGCCGTTCCATCGGCGCTGCCGGCCGATCCCGCCAGGCCGGCGAGAGTGGTGACAACACCCGCCGGCGTCACCCTGCGGATCGTGTTGTTGCCCGAATCGGCCACATAGACATTGCCGCCCGAATCGGTTCCAACTCCCACGGGGTCGTTGAACCGGGCGCTGTTTCCCGTTCCATTGGCCGTGCCCGCTTTTCTTGGCGAGCCCGCGAGGGTGGTGACGGCGCCGGTCGCGATGACGACTTTGCGGACCGTGTCGGCCGCGCCATCGACGACGTACAGATCGCCGTTTCCGTCGAGGGCGAGGTTCTGGGGATCGTAGAACCGGGCGCCGCCGCCGGTCCCGTCGGTCGTGCCCGGCTGGCCCGCGGAACCGGCGAGGGTGCTCACGATTCCGGACGGAGAAATCTGCCGGATTTCATAGTTGCCGTCGTCGGCCACGTACACGTTGCCCGAGGCGTCCACGGCAACGCCCCCGGGTCCGTTGAAGAGCGCTGCGCCGGCCGCGCCATTGGCGCTTCCGGCCAACCCGGGCGTGCCGGCGATGGTCGTGACGACTCCCTGAGGAGTGATCTTGCGTATCGTGTCATTGCCGGAATCCGCCACGGTGGCGTTTCCCGCGGAGTCCATCCGGACCGACCCGGGGGCGTTGAATCGCGCCATGCGGCCGATGCCGTCCGCGGAACCATACGCATCCGGCCAGCCTGCCAGGGTTGTGACGCCCACCGGATTGACGCTCAAGGCCGCGGGCGCGCACACAGCCGATCCGAAGGCATTGCTGACCACACAGCGGAATTGATCTCCGTCCATTGCATAGGTGGTGCCGGAAACGACAAGGTCCGCTGTGGCCGAGCCGGCATAGGTTCCGTTATCCGTAAGATTGGCCCAGCTTCCGCCGCCCCAAGGAAGACGTTGCCATTGATACGCGAGGGGAGCGGTCCCCTCGGCCGAAACGGCGAACGTGGCAATCTGGCCGGGCGTCGACACTTGGCCGCCAAGCTGGGCCGCAATGGCCGAAGCGGTTCCGGCGGTTGCAAACGAGACTTGGATGAGCGACGAGACATTGGGAGTGCCGATTCCCGTGCAAAGATCGTATCCGACTCCGGCGGAAAATGCGCCATTGCTTCCGCTGGTTATGTCGTGAAATGCAGCGGTGCCGATGAGCGGGTAGATCCTCGGGTTGAGAAACCCGAGGGCAGCCAGGCCCCTTGCAGTCCGGGACTGGTTCATCATGGCGCAGAAGGCCGCCCAGGTCGGCGTTGCAAAGCTTGTTCCGCCGATGGTTTGGCGCACTCCTGATATGATGACCACCGCGCCGGTGTTGGGATCTCCAACGGCTGCCACGTCGGGCGTCAGCCGCAGGTTTCCGGCGGGGACTCCGGTGCCGGTCTGCCAGGCGGGCCGCGTAAAATAGGTGCTTGGACCTCCGCCCGAGCCCGACCAGGTCGTCTCGCTCGAAATCGCTCCGGCGGAATTGAGCGTCAGCGTCGTGCCGCCGACCCCGGTCACATCGGGGTCGCTCGTGGGGTATCCCGGGTCCAGCGGGGCGGATGGGTTGTATGCGCCGGTGGTGGGGTCGGGATTCGATCCGCCATCGCCGGAGGCGACGAAAACGGCGATTCCCGCGCTCGCGAGATTGGCCATATACTGGGACTCGATCAGGAGGTAGTCGTGATCTAACTCTAATTCATTTGAGCCAAAAGAGATGGAGAATTGATGCAACCCCGGAATGGTGGCGGCGTCCGCATAGACCTGCTGGTACGTCTTGTCGAATCCCGCTCCGTCGGATGCATTGGATCCGTAGACCCGAAGCGTGGCGCCGGGCGCCAGACCGCCGCACCATTCGACGTCCAGGCAGGCCTCCTCAAGGGATCCGGAATCGGCCGGAGATGCCGGGCCGCCGTCGACGTTCACCGTCTGAACCACGGGGGTTTCCCCCAGGGATGCGGCGGTCCAGAAGGCGGCGAGGTCGCTGCCCGACGGATAGGCGTTCTCGACAATCGCTATAGTCTGGCCGGATCCGTCGAGATTGAGTCCGGAAGCGCCGTAGGCTGTCGCAATTTGAGCCGGGAGAAAAGGCGGGGAATTGGACGTGCCGGCCCTGGGGATGGCTCGGAAGATGGGATGGAGGCGGACATGCGGCTGCAGGCCATGGATGCCGGCGACCGCGGCCGCCACGTCCGCCGGCAGGCTCGGCGGGGTCACGGCCGACGTGAATTCCGAGCCATGCGAGGCGACGCGCGCGAAGGTGGTCTGGAACGCCTGCTGGACCTGGGCCACGCGGCCGCGGCCGAAGACCGCGAGACGATTGGCATCGGTGCGAACGACGGCGAGTCCCTGGGCCTGGAGCCAGGCCACGACCCGGTCATGGTCGGGGGCGGACGGCCAGTATCGGACCGCCATTTCGGAAGGAGAGATGACCTCCCCACGGGCTATCCTCGCCTGAAGTTCGGAGAAATTGCGCATGCGGAGCGCGACCTCAACATCCATGGAAGCCGAGATTTCCCCTGAGAGCAGGGCCCTCCGGACGATGGCCGGCCGCCGGCCGGGCTTTTCGCCGGCCTGAAGATCGGGCACGGCCTTGATGCTGTCCGGAAAATAATGGCGGTCCGGGGCGGCCGTTGCGGAGGCAGCCCTTCCGGCGATAACCGCGAAAAGAAAAAGGGAGAGAATGAAAACCCTCATCTGGGAGCGTGAACTGTCATTGCGCATGAGGCCGCCCTGACCCCTGTGACCCTGCGCGGCGAACGTCGTTCCCCTGGCAATCGGCAGGCTTTCCAGGATCCCCCGCAAACGCATGCCTAAACCTTGGCGGCGGACTCCGCGGCGACGATGCAAATGTCGTCGTCAAAGTCGCTTCTTCCCGTGAAGGCGCCGACTTGCGCCACAATGCTGTCCACGCATTCCGCGCAGGAGCCCCCGGAATGCTGCTCGACCAGCGCGCGGAGCCGGTCCTCGCCGAACATCGTACCTTCCGGAGTCGCGGCCTCCACAACGCCGTCGGTGTAGGCGAGCACCTTGTCCCCGGGCCTGAACTCGTATTCGCGGTGACTGTACGCAAACCCGTCAATGAGACCGGTCGCCGGCTCGGGATTGGGCAGGGCAAGGGCCACGGCGCTGCCGCGGCCGGGCCGGGCATGGAAGGGCGGCGGATGGCCGGCGTTCGCGTAGGTCAATGTGGACGCCGCGAGGTCGACGACGCCGTAAAATGCGGTGGCGAAGACCGGCTGGCCGGTTTCGCGGACAATGGGCATGAGCCCCCGGTTGATCTCGCCCAGAACCCGGCCCGGATCACCGGCCTGCACGCAACACTCCTCGACGACGCCGCGAATGAGGGCGGTCAGCAGGCCGGCCCTGACCCCGTGGCCCATGACGTCGCATATAAGGATGCCGCAGCGCGTGTCGGAAATCGGAACCAGGTCGAAGAAATCGCCGCCCAGCGTCGTGGCTGCGATATAGCGGTGTGCAAAGCGCAGGGCGCTCGCTTCCGGGCGCGCCCCGCTCGGGAATACGGGATAGGACCGCGGGATGAAGGCTTGCTGGATCTGCCGCGCCATCAGGACATCGGCTTCCATTTCCGCGGATCGTCGCTGCAGCTCCTGCTCGGTGCGCTTGCGCTGGGTGATGTCGTGGCTGATGCCCACAAGCCCGACGATCTTTCCCCGGACATCCCGAAGGGGCACCTTGGTCGTGATCCACCATCGCGCTTGTCCTTCGGGGCCAAAGTCCGATTTTTCCTGGTTTATGATGGGCGGTTCGCCGGCGAGGATCCGGCGGTCGTCCGCGCTCGTCTGTTCGGCGCGGGCGGCGGGGTAGAAGTCGCGCGCGCGCCGGCCCTTCGCATCCTCCTGCCGGGCAACGCCCAGTTCGCGAAGGTGAGCCTCGTTGTTGACCAGGTAATTGGCGGCCGCGTCCTTGACGAAGATTCGGCTGGGGAGGTGGTCGATGATCGTGCGAAGGAGATTGTGCTCCTCGATGAGCTTCTCCTCGGCCTGTTTCGCGACCGTCACGTCGCGTGTGAGCCCGAAGGTCCCGATGATCCGGCCGGAGGAATCCCGCCACGGCAGCTTGCTCGTCGAACCCCAGGCCGTCGTGCCGTCCTGCTTGGTGATGAACTGACTCTTGCCGAGGATGGGCTGGCCCGTCTCGATGATCCGCTGTTCTTCGGAAAAGGCGGCGGTGGCGTGCTCCTTCGCAAAGAAATCGAAATCTGTCTTGCCAACCACAGCCTCCGGCGAAGTGGCCCCGAGCCATCGGGCGTGGGCGCGATTGACGCGGATGAACCGGCTCTGGCGATCCTTGAAGTAGATCCGGTCGGGGATGTTCTCCATCAGCAGGCGCAGGATGGCCGAATCGAGGGGCTCCTCCGGCCCCGGGGTGGGATCGGACGCGGACGATGGAAAAGCCATGAGTACGTGCGCACTGTACGGCCGGACATCCGCCAGGCAACCTTTACCTCGGCGGGAAGGCGTTTCGGGTTAAAGTATTGACGGTGGCGGCGAAAATGCGCTTGTTTCCGGAGGCTCGGTCCGCGGGCTTAGTTTAGTGGTAAAACGGGTGCTTCCCAAGCATCGGTCGTCGGTTCGATTCCGATAGCCCGCTCCAAGCAGAATCAATTTGCGTACCCTGGCAGGCTCGGATCGGGAATGAGTTCGGCCGGGGCCTCCACGGAGCACGGCGAGCGATGTCCGACGACGACCTCCGAACCGTCCGCCAGGAATGCCGCGGCGCAGGGCGACGCAAGGCTGTCGGTGAATTCAGGCCCGTACAGAGTCGCCACGTCGCAGGCGAGCTCGCACGCGGTGACCGGCCAGAATGACCAGCGCGGGTGTTCCACGCGGTATTCGCCGGACCCGCCGGGGCGCGCCATGTAGCCCCAACCGTGCTCGGCGATGAATTCCTCAAGGGATCCCTTGGCCACGGGTTGTGAGATTCCCACAGCCTGCATGCGCAGCGACTCCCATGCACCTCCGCGGCGCCAGGCGTATTCCACCCGCACGTTCCCGTCCTTCCCTTCTATGGAGTGCTTCATCGGAAGGGCCACGCATGGCTCGCCGTAGAAGCACCAGGCCGCCCAGGCGACCATCCGGCGCGGGACAATCTTGCGCACGAAAACGACGCCGCGCCGCCATCCCTCCGGCATCTTGCGGCGGACGTAAAAACGAAGATTCACCTCCTCGAAGGCCCGATGAAAGGGAATCCGGACGCCAAGCGCCGCCGTGTCCAGGCGGAGGTATCCGGCGACGCTCACAAAATTGCGGCCCGCATAGGCATCCAGTTCGGTTCCGGCGGGAACGAGCGGGCGCAACACAGCCGGATCCACGGGAAAACTGGCCATCGCCAGGTACTGCCAGCTGGCTTTGAGAAACGGTGGGCCCATGGGTGATGCCCCGCATATTGAACAAACCGGGCCCGGGAGTTAAGCACCAAAGCGAGGCCCCGGGCAGCGCCCTCAGACCATTCACCTCAGGCATCCAGAATTGAAATCCGGCTGTTGCGGCGGCCGGCCTGCCCATCCCGCCGCACGTCATGCCTTTCCATCAAACATCTCGGCGTTCATCGATCCTTCGGCGACCCGGTTCACGGGTCCGGTCATCCGTATTGCAAAATCTTCTCCAACCTGAATCCCGAGCGCGCCGCCGGGCATGTGGACGGTCACGTCCTGGTCGATGAGACCCAGGCGCCTGGCAACCGCCGCCGATGCGCTCGAACTGGTTCCGGAAGCGAGGGTATAGCCCGCGCCGCGTTCCCAAATCTCGATCCGGATATTTGCGCGGTTGAGGACCTGCATAAACTGCACATTGGTCCGGTTGGGAAAGAGCGGATTCACCTCGATCAGGGGACCGTGCCGTCGGGCGAGATCCGGCGAGATCTCCGGCAGGACGATGACGCAATGCGGATTGCCGATTGTCGCGGCGCAGAATTCGAAGACCCTGTCCCCGGCCTCGATTCGCTCGTTGATGACGTCGCGGGCGGGCCCCTTCACGGGAATCTTGTCGCTCGAGAAACTCACGCGGCCCATGTCCATCACGATCAGCCGGCCATCGTTCCTGATGTCCGCCCGGACGGCGCCGCCCTTAGTCTGAATTTCGAAAACGGCCGTCTTCGCGATTTCCCGGTCCCAAAGGTAGCGGGCGAAGATTCGCGTCCCGTTGCCGGACTTCTCCGCCTCCGATCCGTCCGGGTTGAAAATCCTCAGGCCGAAGGCACGGGCTCCTGCGGACGCGGGCCCGGCGTGGAGGGGACCCCAAAGGATGCCGTCGGAGCCGATGCCGAAGTTGCGGTGACAGATGATTCGGATCTGCCCGGCGGTCGGCTCGGTCCAGCCCGGAAAATCAGCGGGATCCAGGACAATGTAGTCGTTGCCCAGCGCGTGATACTTGTGGAATCGCATGGGGAAGCGCCGCTCAAGCGGTCGCAGGCGCTGGCGGCGCGCAACCGAACATTCCGCGGCGCTTGATGGCCGCGGCCACGCGGGCGGGCACCATCTCCTCCCATGAGGGGTCCTTTTCCTTGATGCGGCGCAGGACATCCCTTGAAAAGATGTGGAGGATCTTCGGGTCGAAGCCGACAAGGCATTCGAGGTAGTGGTTCTCGAGAAGATGATCGTAGAGATTGCGCAGATGGTCGGCCACCTGCGCATTCCTGGCGTGGATCAGGACATTCGCCGCGAAGGAATGCGCGCCGGAGGAGCCGGGCGCGGCGGGGGCCTGGGACCCCGCCACGTAGCGGTCGTACGCATCCTGGCGCATCGGATAGATATACAGCTTCACGGCGTTCCGGAACAGGCGGCCGAACGACTCGAGGATCCCGCCCGCCAGGTTTTCGTAGTACTTCTCGTTGAAGATCTCGAGCAGGTTGTTGATTCCCATCGTGACCCCGATCATCTCCTTTGTATATCGGCGGAAGTAGGACGTGAGGCGGAAGTATTCCGGATAATTCGAAATGAGGACGGTCAGGCCGGTCTCCCCCAGCAGATCGACCCTCGAGAGGAAGTCTTGCGCGTCGAGAGAGCCGGCCGCGAGCAGGTTGTTCATGGTGATTTCCATCAGGACCACGACCTCCTTGCCCTTCACGAGCGGCTCCTGCACGAACTGGGCTGTCGCGCAGGTGAGCATGTCGATGTTCACCAGAGTTACCGGGCGGAAGCTTCCGCGCTCGACCAAAATCGCCTTCTTGTACAGCACCTCGGAGGGCTGGAGCACCTCGCCCTTCGGGCCGAACATCACGGCGTTTGTCAGTCCGAACTGGACCAGGTGCAGGGACATGAGCCGGTTGTCCACTCGCTGGAAGGCCGGCCCCGTGAATTGCAGCATGTCGACCTCGATCCGGTCCGCGCTCAGGTTGTCCAGCAGCGACTGGATGAATTTCCGTGGGTCGTCCCGGTAATAGAAGGCACCATAGATGAGGTTGGTCCCGATGATGCCAAGCGCCTCCTGTTGCAGGACGTTTTCCTTGTCCCACATGCGGACGTGCATGATGATGTCGCTCGGCTCGCTCCTGGGCTCGGTCTGGAACCGGATGCCCATCCAGCCGTGGGACTCGTTGTTGTTCTTGAAGCTCTTTGCGGCGACGGTGTCGGCAAAGACAAAGAACGTCGTATGGTCGCCGCGCACGGCGGCGAGGCGCTCCAGGAGAAGGCGGTACTCGTGCCCCAGCATGAGCTCAAGCCGCTCCGTCGAAACATAGCGGGGGGCCTTCCCGTAGATCGCATCGCTGAAGACCATGTCGTAGGCCGAAATCGTCTTTGCCACCGTGCCCGACGCGCCTCCGGCCTGGAAAAACACACGCGCAACTTCCTGCCCTGCGCCAATTTCAGCGAACGTGCCATACTTGGCGCGGTCGAGATTGATGGTCAGCGCCTTGCGGTTGGTCGTGAGAAGATCGTTTTGCTCGCCCATTTTTTTCGTTGGTGTCCCGTTGCATCAGAAAGATGGCGCGTTTCGAGCCGAGCCTGCGCACGGCAGAATCGGCGGAAAAACGCCACGGCAATTGAGAAACGAGGCACTGAGGTAACCCGCGGAGCGCCGGCCTGGCAAATGGTTTTGCATGCAGGGCGCGTCCGGCGGACCTGGCGCACGTGTTTTGGCTCGTCGCGCCCGGACCGGCGTGTACAGTGCGCCAAATATGAAGAATTTCATAACCTCGATGCTCGGGGCACTTGTGGCGTTGGTCATTTTCACTTTCTGCGGCCTCCTTTTGTTCATCGGCATCGTGGGTGCGATCGTTGTGGCGGGCGTCAAGAACGCGATCCCGGCGGGGAGGATCGAGAGCGGCTCGTACCTTGTCTTCGACCTCTCAACAAACATAACCGACGCACCGCCCTCCTTTAATTTCGGGGATTTCTCGAACGAGCGACAGGACAGGCTCCAGCTCCGGTCCGTCGTTCGGACGCTCGACGCGGCCGCGCGGGACAATCGGATCGCGGGCATCCTGCTCAAGGGTTCCCTTGAGCCCGTGGATCTGGGTTCGGGATATGGGGCGCTCGCGGAGGTCCGGGCGGCGCTCGGCCGGTTCCGCAAGGCGGGCAAGCCGGTGAAGGCCTACCTGGAATTTGCGACGACGCGCGACTACTACCTGGCCTCGGTCGCCGACCAGATAACGATCGATCCGTACGGCATGATCTACATGCCGGGGCTTTCCACCCAGCCGATGTTTTTCGCAGGAGCCTTTGAGAAATACGGCATCGGCGTGCAGGTGACCCGGGTCGGCAAGTACAAATCCTATGTCGAGCAATACATACGGAAGGACATGAGCCCGGAGAATCGGGAGGAAACGCAGAGGCTGCTGGACGATGTCTGGACGAGCCTGCTGGCCGACATCGGCGGCGCACGCAAGCTGAGTCCATACCGGATCCAGGCGGTCGTCGACAAGGAGGGATTCATACGGGCCGAAGCAGCCGTCAGCTCCCATTTGGCGGATCGGTCCGCCTACCGGGACCAGCTGCTCGACGAACTGAAGGCGGAAACGGGGCGGAAGGGATCCAAGGAGGGCTTCAAGCAGGTCTCCTTCGGCGAGTATGCAAAGCTTCAGCCCGAGGCCGTTAAAACTTCGGGCAATGCGATCGGCATCGTTTACGCCGAGGGCGACATCGTCGATGGATCGGGCGAAATGCGCGAGGTGGGCGGCGAGTCGTTTTCCCGGGAGCTGCGGAAGATGCGGGAGGATGACGACATCAAGGCCGTGGTGCTGAGGGTGAACAGCCCCGGCGGAAGCTCCACGGCATCCGAGGAGATCCAGCGCGAGATACGCCTGATCCGCCAGGTCAAGCCGGTCATCATCTCGATGGGCAGCTACGCAGCATCCGGCGGATACTGGATCTCCGCATACGGAAACCGGATATTTGCGGAGCCGACGACGATCACGGGTTCGATCGGCGTGTGGGGCGTCCAGTTCGACGTGAAGAAACTCGCCAACGACCTGGGCATCACCTTCGACGGGGTGAAGACCGCAAAGTATGCGGACATTCCGACCCTCACGCGGCCCCTGACCGGAGATGAGCTCGCCGTCTTGCAGGGCATGGTCGACTGGATCTACGGACAGTTTATCGCCAAGGTGGCCGAGGGCCGGAAGATGAAGGCTGCCGATGTCGAGACGATCGCGCAGGGCCGGGTCTGGTCCGGAAAGGAAGCGCTGAAACTCGGGCTGGTGGATGAGATCGGCGGCCTGGGCGATGCGGTTCGCTATGCGGCCCGGCAGGCGAATCTCCAGAGATACCGGATCGTGGAATTCCCCAAGAAGAAGGAGCTCGCCGAGGTGCTGGCCGATTTTATGGGAAGAAACCTGCCTGACGCCGTCCGCGGCCGTTCGGCCGGGCCGGTCGCCGAATTCACCAAGCTTGTCGGAGCCGAGGTCAAGCAGCTGAACGCGTTCAACGATCCCAGGGGCATTTACGCGCGTCTGCCCTTGGAATTGTCCATTCGTTGACTGGGAAAGGTCTTCCCTGCGGTACGCCGATTGGTTGCGTAACTCGGTCCTTGGCCGTGGGTGAAGACCCCATGGTAACGGGCCCAATACGGTCTAATGTAAGCGGCTCGGATGCATGGATACATTCAAATGAAGGATGGTGGGCAAAAAAAGGGCTCACCGGGTGCCCAATTGCCAAAATGCCCCACGGGCATAAAGGGTCTGGACGAAATCACGAATGGAGGACTGCCGCGCGGGCGGCCCACACTGGTTTGCGGCGGCGCGGGTTGCGGGAAGACGCTCCTGGCCGCGGAGTTTCTCGTGCGCGGGGCGGTTCAGTTCGGGGAGGCGGGAGTATTCATGTCCTTCGAGGAAACGGGCGCGGAATTGGCGGCCAATGTTGCGTCGCTCGGGTTCGACCTGGCGGGCCTGGCGCGGCGGAAGAAGGTCCTGGTCGAGCACGTCCACATCGAGCGCAGTGAAATCCACGAGACGGGCGAATACGACCTGGAGGGATTGTTCGTCCGGCTGAACCTTGCGATTGACTCGATCGGCGCCAAGCGTGTGGTGCTGGACACGCTCGAGGCGCTGTTCGCCGGCCTTCCGAACGAAGGCATCCTGCGCGCCGAACTGCGCCGCCTTTTCCGTTGGCTCAAGGACAAGGGCGTGACGGCGGTCATCACGGCCGAGCGCGGGCGCGAACAGCTGACGCGCCACGGGCTGGAGGAATACGTGTCCGATTGCGTGATCCTGCTGGATCACAAGGTCAACGAACAGATCGCCACGCGGCGCCTGCGGGTCGTCAAGTATCGCGGAGCCCTCCATGGCACCAACGAGTTTCCGTTCCTGATCGGCGACGACGGCCTGAGCGTGCTGCCCATCACCTCCCTGGGACTGAACCACAAGGTGTCGAACGAGCGAATTTCCACCGGCATCCCGCGGCTCGACGCGATGCTGGGCGGCCGGGGCTTTTTCCGGGGCGGCAGCATTCTTCTCACGGGCACGCCCGGCACGGGCAAGACGATCACCGCCGCGTGCTTCGCCCAGGCCGCGGCCCGGCGCGGGGAGCGCGTCCTTTTCTTCTCATTCGAGGAATCTTCCAACCAGATCATCCGCAACATGAGGTCCATCGGCCTGCGGCTGGAGCCGCTTGTCGAAAGCGGCGTCCTGCGCTTCCACGCAGCGCGCCCGACGCTCTACGGCCTGGAGATGCACCTCGCCACGATGTTCAAGCAGATCGCCGAGTTCCAGCCCCAGGTCGTCATCATGGACCCGATCACGAGTCTCATGGCCGCGGGCACCGACTTCGAAACCAAGGGAATGGTGACGCGGTTGGTCGATTACTTGAAGGGCTCTCAAATAACCTCGCTTTTCACAAGCTTGACGCATGGCGGGCACGCCCTGCAGCAAAGCGAGATCGCCATGTCCTCGCTCATGGATTCCTGGCTTCTGTTGCAGGACGTCGAAGGCAATGGCGAACGCAATCGCGTGCTCTATGTGATCAAGGCGCGGGGCATGGCGCACTCAAACCAGGTCCGTGAATTCCTGATATCGAACCGGGGCATCGCCCTCGTGGACGCTTATGTCGGTCCCAGCGGCGTTCTGACCGGGTCGGCCCGGGCGGCGCAGGCAACGCGCGAGAAGGCCGATGCGCTGGCCGGCCATCAGGAGGCGGCGCGCCGAACGCGCGAGCTGGAAAGCAAATGCGCGGCGCTCGACCGGCAGATAGCCGGGCTGCGATCCGAGCAGGAGGCCGGCGCCGAGGAACTTCGGCGAATGGACAGGCAGGCCGGGACGCAAACCCGGTTGCTGAGCACCGATAGGACTGAATTGGGCCGTTTGCGCCACGCAGACATCGCAGCGACCGTGGACGGACGGGACACGCCGCAATTGAGAAAGACGACTGGAACCGTGCCGAAGAAGAGGCCGCGCGCGCGCGCCCGGATGGATTTGCGCTCGGAACACTGACCCATGCACGGATCCGCAAAGGCAGCCAAGACCGGGCCGGTGACAACCGCCTCTGAAAAGGCCATAATCGCCAGGCCAGAAGGCAAATACGTTCTTCGGCTGTACGTGGCCGGAGCGACCGATCGGTCGCGCCGGGCCGTCATGCGCGCCCGCCAATTGTGCGAAACCGAGTTCATGGGCAGGTACGAACTTGAAGTGATCGACGTCTACCAGCAGCCGATCCTGGCACGCGATGGCCAGATCATCGCGACTCCGACCCTTGTGAGGGAATTCCCGCAACCCGTGCGCAGGCTCGTCGGCGACCTGGCAAACTCCACCGGCTTGTTCGTCGGATTGGAGCTGGGCACCAGGCCCAAATAGGAATCTTGACAGCATCCCTGGAGAATCGCAGCGCCCGCCTCGCGCGGTCCCGCAAGCTCAAACTCCTCCGGGCGCGCCTGGCCGAAGCGGAAGGGACGCTTGGCGCCATACGCAAAGGGGAAGTGGACGTTGTGCTGGTTCCCGGCAAGCTGGGCGACCGCGTCTTCACGCTGGACGGCGCGGAGCGCGCCTATCGCATTCTCATCGAATCGGTGAACGAAGGGGCGCTCACGCTGACGCCTGACGGGACCATCCTGTATGCCAACCGGTGCTTTGCCGGAATGTCCGGGAAACCGCTGGAACGGGTGGTGGGAAGCGCCCTTCACGGCCACGTTTCCGCCAAAGACCGGGCAAGGCTTCGATCGTTTCTGAAGCGGACCGGCAAGACCGGCGGCAAGATCCAATTGTCGCTGGAAGCAGGCGACGGTTCGCAGATGCCGGTGCAAGTTTCTGCCAGTCATCTGGCAAGGAATGGCGCCAACCGCGCGGCGATCTGCATGGTGGTCACAGACCTGAGGGAGGCCCGCCGGACAGAGGAACTGCTGCGGGCTTTGACGCACCGCGTGGTACAGGCTCAGGAAGCCGAACGGGGGCGCGTGGCCCTCGAATTGCACGACAATATCACCCAGAGTCTCTGCGCCGTTGTTTTCCGCAGCCAGGCATTGGTGGCCAGTCTTTCCGGGCGCGATGGGGCATCGAAGGAAGAGGCAATCAGGCTCCGCAACATGCTCGGCGAGACCGCCGAGGAGGTGGAGCGCATCTCGCGTCATCTGAGGCCCGGAGCGCTGGAGCAGCTGGGCCTGGCCGCAGTCCTGCGCGACGCCACCGCGGAGTTCGCGCTCAGGACTGGCGTTTCCACAAAACTGACGTGCGCGGGGCCGGCCGGGCGGCTGCCCGCGGACACCGAACTGGCGCTCTACCGCATCTTTCAGGAAGCCCTGAGAAACGTGGAGAGCCATGCGCGCGCGCGCCGTGTCACCGTGCGCCTGGAAAAGCTGGGCGGCGTTGTCCGGTTGCTTGTCAATGACGACGGGGTTGGCTTCGACCCGGACAAGCGCCCGCTCGGGCGAAGGGGTAGAGGGGCGCTTGGCCTGCTCGGCATGCAGGAGCGGGCCGTCTACGCAGGCGGCACCTTCAGGATCAATTCCGTCCGCCCTACCGGCACGGAAGTCGATGTGCGCATCCCCGTCCCGGTGAGGTCGGCGGCGGCCAATTGAACAGTCTGGGAACAACACCCCATATCATCTCTTCGGCTGGAAGCGTACCGTCGCGCGTAATTGCAGACTCTATCGTCACGCTGGCAAAATTGGGTTGCCAGGCAGGGGCGCCTGCGCGCGAGCGAGCCGCCGTTGCGGGCCGAGTTGTTCAGCGTTGAACAGCTCGCGCGCCATGCGCGCGCCCTTGCGAGGGAGCATAGGATCATCGCCCGGCCGGGCCCCAGCCGGCTGTTGGTCCGGCTGGATGAAAACGAGCAACGCCTCCGGGCGTTCAATCGTGCGACCCTCGAAGTGGATCCAAGCAGGCGCATCACCCCCGCCGCAGAATGGCTTCTGGACAATTTCTACCTGATCGAGGAGCAGATCCAGATGGCCAGGCGGCATCTGCCCCGCGGCTACAGCCGGGAATTGCCCCGCCTGTTGAACGGTTCCTCCGCCGGACTGCCACGCGTGTACGACATCGTGCTTGCATTGATCTCGCATGTGGATGCGCAGATTGACTCGGAGCCCCTCAGCGCCTTTGTCGCCGCCTACCAGACGGGGAGCTCGCTGCAACTGGCCGAGCTGTGGGCCATTCCCATCATGCTGCGCCTGGCGCTGATCGAGAACCTCAGGCGCGTCACCACGCGGCTGACGATCGCCCGGGAGGACCGCGATCTAGCGGACGCATGGGTTGATCGTTTGCAGGGCATGGCGGAAAAAAATCCGTCGCGCCTCGTTGTCGTGGTCGCGGAAATGGCGGAGTCCGATCTGCCCATCTCCAGTTCGTTCGTGGCGGAATTCTGCCAGCGCCTGTCGCGACAGAGCCCGGTGCTGCATCTGGCGCGCAGCTGGCTCGAACAGCGCCTCGTCGAGCAGGGGCTGTCCATCGAGCAGCTTGTCCACGTGGAGAGCCAAAACCAGGCCGCCGACCAGGTTTCCGTCAGCCACAGCATCGCCAGCCTTCGTTTCCTGGGCGCCATGGACTGGAAGGAGTTCGTCGAGAACCTGAGCCTGGTGGAGAAGATCCTGCGCTCCGATCCCGGCAGCGTTTACGGCAAGATGGATTTTTTCACGCGCGACCGATATCGCCATTCCGTCGAGTTCCTCGCCAGGCAAAGCCGGCTTCCGGAAGCGGAGGTTGCGCAGAAGGCCATCGAGCTGGCCGGCGACGCCGCCGGGGAAAAAGGGAGCGACGATCGCGCCGCCCACGTGGGCTACTACCTGATCGACAAGGGCCACCCGGCGTTGGGGCGCGTGTTGAATGCGCAGTGGCCGTGGCGGACGCTCATCGAGCGAAGCATCCACCGGTTTCCACTGATGTTCTACGCGGGAGGCATAGGCTTGCTCACCCTGCTCGCGTCGGCGGGGCTCGTGCAGGAGATCCGGGCTGCCGGGGCGCAGGGATGGACGCTCATCGCCATCGCCTTCCTGCTCGTCCTGTGCTCCAGCCAGCTCGCCGTGAGCTTGATGAACTGGCTGTCCATGCTGCTCGTCAAGCCCCGCCTGCTCCCGCGCCTGGACTACTCAAAGGGCATCGCCCCGGATTGCCGTACGATGGTCGTCGTCCCTGCGATGCTCACGACTCCGGAGGAAATCGACCGCCTGATCGAGACGCTGGAGATTCACCATCTCTCGAACCGGGACCCGCATCTCCACTTCGCCCTGCTGACCGACTTTCGCGACGCGCACGAGGAGATCCTGCCCGGGGACCAGAGGTTGCTCGAAAGGGCCCGGGCGGGGATTGCGATGCTCAACCACAGGTATCTTTGCGACGGACAGGATCTCTTTTTCCTGCTCCATCGCCCGCGCCGGTGGAGCGCCGGAGAGGGCCTGTGGATGGGATACGAGCGCAAGCGGGGAAAGCTCGCCGAATTCAACGCCCTGTTGCGGGGCGGCCGCACCGCCTGCTTTTCCGAGATCACCGGGTCGACCGCAGTCTTCCCCCTGATCCGGTACGTCATCACGCTTGACACCGACACGCAGCTCCCCCGCGACGCCGCCCGTCAGCTCGTCGGGACAATGGCCCACCGTTTGAACCGGCCGGAATTCGATCCGGTGCGCGGCATTGTCAGCGACGGCTACGGCATTCTGCAGCCCCGCGTCGGGGTGAGCCTGCCAGGCGCCGGCCGATCCTGGTTCGTCCGGCTGTTCTCCGGGGACGCCGGGATCGATCCCTACACGCGGGCGGTGTCCGACGTGTACCAGGATCTCTTCCATGAAGGCTCCTACATCGGAAAGGGGATCTACGATGTGGACGCCTTCGAGCGGGCCGTGGCCGGGCGCTTCCCGGAGAACACCATATTGAGCCACGACCTGCTTGAGTCGTGCCATGTGCGCTCCGCCCTGGTCAGCGACGTGGAACTCTACGAGGAATATCCATCCCGCTATGACGTGGACGCCAGCCGCCGGCACCGCTGGATTCGCGGCGACTGGCAGATCATGCAGTGGCTCCTGCCCCGGGTCCCGGGGGCGGATGTCCGGCGCATCGCCAATCCGCTATCCGGCCTGTCAAAATGGAAGATATTCGACAACCTTCGGCGCAGCCTGGTCCCGTCCGCCCTGGTGGTGGTGCTGCTGGGCAGTTGGATGCTTCTTCCCGGGCTGGGCGGCTTGGGATCGCTGCTGGTCATTTCGATCATCGTTCTGCCCGGCCTGCTGGCGGCGCTGGTCGATCTCTTTTGCAAACCGTTGGAGCTGCCATGGGCGATGCATCTGATGGGAGGGGTAAGATCGGGCGGACGCCAGCTCGGCCAGGTTTTTCTCACATTGGCGTTCCTGCCCTACGACGCGCTCATCAGCCTGGATGCGATCGGGCGGACGCTGCTGCGCCTGCTCGTGACGCACAAGCGGCTTCTGGAATGGCGGACGTCGAACGATTCCGAGCGGAAATTGGGGACCGGGCTGGCCGGCTTCTTTGCCACCATGTGGATCTCGCCGGCGGTCGCCCTGACGAGCGGATTTGCGCTGTCCTGGCGGCTGCCGGCCCAATTGCCGGCGGCCCTGCCGATCATCGGCCTATGGCTGGCGGCCCCGTGGATCGCCTGGCAAATCAGCCGTCCCATAGAATCCGCCACACCCATTTTGGCGCCGGGTCAGCGGGTTTTCCTGCGGCGCACCGCCCGAAAGACGTGGCATTTCTTCGAGACCTTTGTAACCGCGGAGGAGAACTGGCTTCCTCCGGACAATTTTCAGGAGGTTCCCGCCCCGACGATCGCGACGCGGACTTCGCCCACGAACATGGGCCTGTCGCTGCTCGCCAACCTTGCGGCCCGGGATCTTGGATACCTGTCGGTGGGGGCGCTTGTCAATCGAACGGAAAACGCCCTCTCGACGATGCAAAACCTCGAGCGGCATCGCGGGCACTTCTACAACTGGTACGAGACGCGCACACTCCGCCCTCTGTTGCCGCTTTATGTCTCCAGCGTGGACAGCGGCAACCTCGCGGGGAACCTGCTCACGCTTGGCGCGGGGCTGGGAGAACTGCCCGGGGAGAAGATATTCACCCCGCAGGTCCTCGCCGGCTTGCGCGACACAGTGGCGGTTTTGAAGAGCCTGGCGGGCGACAATCAAGCGCTCGCCCGGCTCGACGCTGAATTGGCGGAGACGCCTCTCACACTGGCGGCCGCGGCGGCTTTGCTGGAGCGGGCGACGGAGCAGTCGGCCGGGATTGCCGCTGCGCTTGCGGGCGAAGGGGAGGAGCTAAAAAGGTGGGGACGGGCATTGGATCGGAACTGCCGGGAGCATCGGGACGATCTGATTCTGCTTGCCCCCTGGCTGGCCTTGGCTGAACGGCCCCCGGGGTCTGGCCGCGAGGGAAGTCTGGAGGGAAGGCTGGCCGGGCTCGACCGGGCTCCGACGCTGCGCGAATTGTCCGCCCTGGATCAATCGCTCGGTCCGTTGATCGAAGAAGCGCTGAAGGAATCCGAAAAGGCGGGGGTGCGAGAACGGGAAGGAGACAGCGCCTGGCTTGACGGTCTTCTGCGCTGTGTGCGCGATGCCGGCGGGCGCGCCCGCCAGCGAATGCTCGCGCTGGAAAGACTCGCCCTGCAATGCAACGCGATGGCGGCGATGGACTTCACATTCCTGTCCGATCCGGAGCGAAAATTGTTCTCCATCGGGTACAGCGTCGCCGAACGCCGGCTGGACGCCAGTTTCTACGACCTGCTTGCCTCCGAAGCGCGCCTGGTCAGCTACGTTGCGATCGCCCTGGGGCAGGTCTCGCAGGATCACTGGTTTTCGCTGGGCCGCCTGCTCGTCCCTTCGCCCCGCGGGCCGATCCTAATTTCCTGGAGCGGGTCGATGTTCGAGTACCTTATGCCGCTGCTGGTCATGCCCAGCTACGAAAACACGCTGCTGGAGCACACATGCAAGGCGGTGGTCCGGCAGCAAATCGAATACGGGCGTATGCGCGGGGTCCCGTGGGGCATCTCCGAATCCGGGTACAACCTGACGGATGTGCACCTGAACTACCAATACCGGACCTTTGGCGTGCCGGGCCTTGGCCTGAAACGGGGATTGGCGGAGGATCTGGTGATCGCCCCCTACGCTTCCGCGATGGCGCTCATGGTCGCTCCCCGGCAGGCCTGCGAAAACCTGGAGCGGATGGCGGCCGAAGGCCGCGAGGGCGCCTACGGTTTCCACGAGGCGGTGGATTACACCCCGTCGCGCCTGCCGCCAAACGAATCGAACGCGACCATCCGATCCTTCATGGCGCATCACCAGGGGATGAGCCTGCTGTCCCTTGTGAATGTGCTGCAGGACTGCCCCATGCCGCGGCGCTTCATGGCCTGCCCGATGCTCAAGGCCGCCGATCTGCTGCTCCAGGAGCGCGTGCCGAGGATGGCCGCGAGCGGGCTCGCCGGAGACCTGGCGCTGGAGACAACCCGGAAGCTTTCTGGCGAAGGGGTGGGAGTGATGCGTGTCGTCACGGACCCGTCCGGTCCGGCGCCGGAGGTCCATTTGTTGTCCAACGGCCGATACCACGTGGTCCTCAGCAGCGCGGGCGGGGGCTACAGCCGCTGGCGCGATCTCGCGGTCACACGCTGGCGCGAAGACGCGACCCGCGACTGCTGGGGAACATTCATTTATTTGAGGGACCCGGCGACGGGGGAATTTTGGTCCGCTGCGCACCAACCCAGCCTGCGCGCCTCGACGCGATACGAAGCCGTCTTCACGCAGGCGCGCGCCGAGTTTCGCCTCGATCGGTCGTGGCTGGACACCCACACCGAAATCAGCGTATCGCCGGAGGACGACGTGGAGCTGCGGCGCATCAGCCTCACCAACCATTCGTTTTTGCCGCGCGTCATCGAACTCACCAGCTATGCGGAGGTTGTGCTCGCGGCCCCGGAGGCGGACGCGGCGCATCCGGCCTTCAGCAACCTTTTCGTGCAAACTGAATTCCTGCGCGCCTCCTCCGCCATTCTCTGCACGCGCCGCGCAAGCTCTTCGGAGGAAAGGCCGCCGTGGCTCCTGCATGTCATGGTGGGGCAGGGGGGCCGACAGCCGGAAATCTCCTGCGAGACCGACCGCCGCCGGTTCGTCGGGCGGGGCGGGACCCTGGCGGCGCCGGCCGCGCTGCGGGAAACAGGCCCGTTGTCCGATACCAGCGGATCGGTCCTCGATCCCATCATCGCGCTCCGGCGAACGGTCGCGCTGGCCCCAAATGAGACCGCCGTCATCGACATGATCACAGGGGTTGCGGAAAGCCGGGAAATGGCGCTGGCCCTGGTCGAAAAATACCAAAATTTTCGCATGACCGATCGCGCTTTCGACCTGGCGTGGACCCACAGCCAGGTGAGCCTGCGCCATCTCGATGCCACGGAGGCGGAGGCCCAGCTTTACGGCAGGCTGGCCGGCGGGCTGGTTTATGCGGACTCCGCCCGCCGGGCCGGTCCGGGCGTGCTGCGCAGCAACCGGCGCGGCCAAAGCGGCCTTTGGAGTTACGGCATTTCGGGTGACGCGCCGATCGTTGTGCTCAGCATCAGCGACGCGGAAAAGATCGAGATCGTCCGGCAGCTGGTCCGGGCGCACGCCTATTGGCGGATCAAGGGGTTGACCGTCGAACTGGTAATCCTAAACGACGACGACTCGGTTTACCGGCAATCCCTTCACGACCAGATCATCGGGCTGATCGCTTCGGGGATCGAAGCGCAGCAGCTCGACAAGCCGGGCGGGATCTTCGTGAGATGGCTTGATCAGGTTTCCGACGACGATCGCGCGCTGCTGCTGTCCGCGGCCAGGATCGTCCTGGATGGGGAAAGCGGAACCTTGGTCGAGCAACTGGAACGGCGGATCGAGGTCGAGCCGCCGGTCCCGGCGCTCGCACCCAGCCGCCGCGCGCGCATCGAATCGCCCAAGGCTCTCCCTGCGCGGGAGCTCATCTTCCGGAACGGCCTCGGCGGTTTCACCCGCGACGGCCACGAGTATGTCATCACCCTCAAGGAGGGGCAGGCGACGCCGGCCCCGTGGGTCAACGTGCTCGCCAATCCGTCCTTTGGCACGGTCGTTTCGGAGAGCGGAAGCGCATACACGTGGGGGGAGAATGCCCATGAATTCCGATTGACCCCCTGGAGCGACGATCCTGTTCAGGACACAACCGGGGAGGCCTTTTACGTCCGCGATGAGCAGACGGGACAGTTCTGGTCCCCGACGCCTCTTCCCGCGCGCGGAGCGGCGCCGTATGTCGCCCGCCACGGCTTCGGCTACACGGTGTTCGAACACACGGAGAATGGGATTGCCTGCGAAATGTGGACTTATGTGGCGATGGACGCGCCGGTGAAGTTTACTGTCCTGAAGCTGCGCAACCTTTCCGGGCGTCCGCGCCGGCTGTCGGTCACCGGCTACTGGGAATGGGTGCTGGGCGACCTTCGCGCAAAAAGCCTGCTGCACGTTCAGACCGAAGTGGACCTCAAGACCGGCGCGCTTCTGGCGCGCAACACCTACAACACCGAGTTTCCCGATCGAATCGCGTTTGTCGATGGCAGCGACGGGACGCGAACCCTCACGGGGGACCGGAGGGAGTTCCTGGGCAGAAACGGAACCCTGTCGCACCCTGCGGCGCTGAAACGCGCGCGCCTTTCCGGCAAGGTGGGCGCTGGGTTGGATCCGTGCGCGGCGGTGCAAATCGCCATCGATCTTCCGGATGAGCAGGAGCGGGAGGCGGTTTTTCGCCTCGGGGTTGGCCGAAGCGCCGGCGAGGTGCAGGGCCTGATCCAGCGGTTTCGCCGGGCGGACGCGGCCCGCGCGGCGCTTGAAGGAGTCTGGGGCTATTGGAACCGGACCCTCGGCGCGATAAACGTGGATACGCCCGATTCGTCCGTTAATGTGATGGCGAACGGGTGGCTCCTGTACCAGACGCTGAGCTGCCGCCTCTGGGGGCGGACGGGCTTTTATCAATCTGGCGGCGCCTACGGCTTCCGCGACCAGTTGCAGGACGTCATGGCGCTCGTGCATGCCGAGCCGGCGCTGACCCGCGAGCATCTGCTTCGCGCTGCCGCGCGCCAGTTCCGTGAGGGCGATGTGCAGCACTGGTGGCATCCGCCAAGGGGCCGCGGGGTGCGGACGCATTCCTCGGACGACTATCTGTGGCTGCCCTACGCAATCTGCCGCTATGTCGCCTGTGTCGCGGACACCGGCGTGCTCGGCGAAAGGGTTCAATTCCTCGAGGGCAGGCCACTAAGGCCGGAGGAGGAGACTTATTACGACCTGCCGTCCGTCTCCGAGGAGTCGGCGACGCTCTACGAACATGGCGTCCGCGCCATTGAGCGCGGCCTCAGACTTGGCGAACACGGTTTGCCGTTGATAGGCTGCGGCGACTGGAACGACGGCATGAATCGGGTCGGCAACGGGGGGCGCGGCGAAAGCGTATGGCTGGCTTTCTTCCTTTACGACGTGCTAACCCAGTTTGCTCCGCTCGCGCGTGCGCACGGAGATCCCAAGTTTGCCGAGCGCTGCCTGGCCGAAGCGAGGCTCCTGCGCCAGAATATAGAGTTGCACGGCTGGGACGGCCAATGGTATCGCCGCGCCTATTTCGATGACGGCGAGCCGCTCGGCTCCCAATCCAATCCGGAATGCCAGATCGATTCCCTTCCGCAAAGCTGGTCGGTGATAAGCGGCGCCGGCGATCCATCGCGCTCGCGGCAGGCGATGCAATCCGTGGACCGGCGGCTGGTCCGCCGCGACGCCGGATTGATCCAATTGTTCGATCCGCCATTCGACCATTCCCCGCTCGATCCCGGGTACGTCAAAGGCTACATCCCCGGCGTGCGCGAGAACGGCGGCCAGTACACCCATGGCGCGATCTGGACCGCCATGGCGTTTGCCCTCATGGGAGATGGCGAGCGCGCCTGGGAGCTTTTTGCGCTGCTCAATCCAATCCACCACGGCGGCTCCGCCCGGCAGATCGACACCTACAAGGTCGAGCCCTATGTCATTGCCGCGGACGTGTACGCGGTGGCACCGCATGTGGGCCGTGGCGGTTGGACCTGGTACACGGGCTCGGCCGGATGGATGTACAGGCTGCTGATGGAGACCTTGCTCGGAGTGAACCTGGAGGGCGATCAATTGCGCCTGGCTCCCCGAATGCCGGCAACCTGGACGACCTACAAGGTCCACTACCGTTACAGGCAAACGGTTTACCACATCACGATCACCCGCGCCGCCGACGAAGCCGCCGGCCGAAACCCGCTCACCCTCGATGGGCAGGAACTGTCCGGGGAAACCATTCCCCTGCGCGACGATCGCCGCGAGCACGCCGTTGAGATGAGGTTCCGAAAAGGGCCACCCTAGCAGCCGGTCGTCGGTCAGTTCGACCAAACTGATCCGCTTACAGCATGCCAGATTGACGCAGGTAGGGTTATGCCCTATCGCTATCTTTCGGAAACGGGTATTAACTGCTGATCGGATGGGCTTTTCGCCGTCGTGACGATTGCAGTCCATGAAACCCAACCGACAACCTGAGACGCTAGACGATCCCAAACGATGTGATTGACGGAGTTGCACAACTGACGAAGACCGGCCGCAGGCGACTATCCGGGCGCTACTTGGCGGCGCTGCGCGTCCATCTGAGGGATGGAAGCGGGCGCGACGGAGTCCTTGCGCGCGAGGTCGGCCAAGCCACCCTTACCGGCGGACTGGAGACATTGAATTTGGCCGTAATGCATGAGCGGGCCGTCATCACGCTGGCTTCCGCGCATGATTTTGCCGACTTGCGCAACGGCGCGCTGAATTTGCCAAGAACCCCAAGGGGCTGGGCCTGCTTGGGATGAAGGAACGCATCGAGATGGTCGGCGGCAGCCTGAACATCGTATCCACGTCCGGCAAGGGCACGACCGTCCGCGCCGAACTCCCCTTTGACCAGGAGAAAACAAAAAAATGAGCGCCTCGAAGCAAATTTCGGTCCTGCTGGCGGAGGATCATGCGGTTGTGCGGCAGGGCCTTCGCTCGCTGCTCAACGCGGATGGGAATTTTTCAGTGGTTGGCGAGGCGCGGACGGGCCGTGAGGCGGTGGAGCAGGCGCAAGTCCTCAAGCCCGATGTCATCGTGATGGACATTGCCATGCCGGTGCTTAATGGCGTGGAGGCGACCCGGCAGATCCTGGCCGCCAATCCCGCCGCCAAGGTCATCGTTCTTTCCGCCCACAGCGACGATGTGTACGTCGAGCGGATGAACCAGGTGGGCGCGGTCGGTTTTCTGGAAAAGCAGTCATCCGCGGAAATCCTGACCAAGGCGATTCGCGAAGTTGCCGAGGGCCGCACTTTTTACAGTTCGTCCATCGCCAAGCGCCGGCGGACCGAGCAAAACCAAACGTTGGACCGAAACGGAACAAGGAAGTCACTCGGTGTCCGTCTGACTTCCCGGGAATTCGAGGTGCTGCAACTCGTGGCGGAGGGTTCGGCGAACAAGCAGGTCGCGGCGGAACTGGGCATCAGCATCAAGACGGTCGAGAAGCACCGCCAGCACGTGATGCAGAAGCTCAACATCCATGAGACGGCGGGCCTCACCCGCTACGCCATTGCGCAGGGCATCATCGAGAGCAGCGTGCAGGTGACGATTGTCTGACCGGGAGCGTTTGAGTGGTGGGCGAGTTTGCCCGACCTGCAGCCTGCCGGGCCGGTGTTGTTCGCCTCGCCGCCCCGAGGGCACCCGCTCGGCTCACCCTTCGCTATCGCTCAGGGCTGCTATGAAGCTTTCAAGGGC
>OCTA010000279.1_pt1 | contig 46876 bp, 39 predicted proteins | sample 1538991 | NCBI WGS metagenome assembly OCTA01 (sample SAMEA3539302, study PRJEB22396) | soil metagenome | biome: tundra; feature: field; material: soil | place: USA | collected 2010-05 | depth 0.15 m
CTTCCCGATCCGGAACGGCAACAAGTTCACTTTGCGGAGCTGCTCGTCTCCATAAAGGAGCGCCGCGCGCTGGCCGAGATGGACGTGGTGCAGGCGAGCATCGCCGCGCGCTTTCCCGAGAAGATGCACCTGCGCGCGACGATGACGCCGTTGCAGGAAGAGGTGACCGGCACGGCGCGCAAAGTGCTGGTGATTCTCTTCGCCGCGGTGGGCGCCGTCCTGCTGATCGTCTGCGTGAATCTGGCGAACCTCAGCCTGGTTCGCGCTGCCGGCAGGGGCCGCGACCTGGCCATTCGCACCGCGCTCGGCGCCGGGCGCGCGCAACTGGTTCGCTACATCCTGGGCGAGAGCTTGGCGGTAGGTCTGGCGGGAGGCGCGGCCGGCGTCGCGCTCGCCTGGGCGGGGTTGCGGGCGGTGCTGCTGTACGCGCCTCTCGATCTCCCGCGCCTCGACGAAATTCACCTCGATGCCCGCGCCCTGCTGTTCGCCCTCGCACTGTGTCGGTGCTCGTCTCGGGACTGGATTTCTGGTTCGGCGAACGGACCGTAATCAGCGAGCCGCGGCTGGCCGGCAAGATCGCCACCTTGTTGCAGGTACCGGCAGTGCGGTTGGAATCTCCTCCTTCGTCCGGTGATGTGGACGACCTCCGGCCGAGCGGCGTACCGGTATTTCGTTTTCCGGAATGGTTCGTCACGCAAGATTCGCCTGGACTGTTCGCCGGCAATGGGCGGCGCACCCGATACTTGGTGCTCTGTGTCTCGGTTGGTCTGTGTTATGATCCCGTTGGATTGACCACCGGCTCCTTTGGCCGGTTCCGGATCCCCGCGTGTCTTCGCGGCCACACCTTCAACTATGCCCACTGCTTTGTCCGAAAGCCTCCGACTGGCCGCCCTGGACCGCTGCGGCATCCTCGATACGCCTCCCGATCCGCAGTTCGACCGCATCGCACGCCTGGCAGCGCAACTGTTCGGCACATCCATGGCCGCCATCAGCTTCGTCACGCGCGATCGAAGCTGGTTTAAGTCCACCTACGGCCTCCATCAGTCCCAAATTGCTCGCCCGGCATCCTTCTGCTCACATACGATCGGCTGCGCCGAAGCCCTCGTGATACCCGATGCCACCTCGGACCAGAGATTCGCGGACCTCGCGCTCGTCGCCGGTCCCCCCCGAGTTCGCTTCTACGCTGGGGTACCCGTGGTCACTGCTGACGGATTCGCGGTCGGGGCGCTTGCCGTCATGGATGCGCGCCCCCGCCGCCAGCCCTCGGAATCGGAGATCTGTGCCTTGCAAGATTTCGGCGCGCTCATTAGCCGGGAATTGAAGGGCACATCGTCTGCCAGCGCTGCCTGGCACAACGCCGTCCTCCCGGTGGTCGGGCATGGGGGCGGGGCCTGGTCGATCCTCTCCGCCATTGTCCAGGGCGCGGAAGATGCCATCGTCAGCACGGACCTGAGCGGCGTCATCTTGAGCTGGAATCCTGGCGCCGAGCGATTGTGCGGATACTCCGCCGCGGAGATGCTGGGGCGTCCGATCTTTTTGACTATCCCCCCGGAGCGTCTCGAAGAAGCGCGCGAGATGATCACCAAGGCCGCACAAGGGCAACCCAACGTACGGCGCGAGACGGTCCTGATTCACAAGGACGGAACCAGGCGGTTCGTATCGCTGAGCATCTCCGCCATCAAAGACGCGGATGGCAAGCCCGTCGGAATCGCGGGTATTGCTCACGATATCACCCCCCTGAGACTTACCGAAGCGACGCGACGGGAAGCCGAAGACCGCCTCAGACTGGCCCAAGAAGCAGCCGGGGTCGGTATCTGGGACTGGTCAGTGCCCAGCAGCGGCGCCACCTCCGAACAGTGCTTTCGAACTTATGGACTGCCCGCGAGTGAGACGACCATGTCCTATGCTCAGTGGCTCTCGACCGTGTATCCAGGAGATCGGGATCGCGTGCAGGCATACCATGAGAGCCTTCTGCAGGGAACTGGGCGGGGCGACGCCGAATTTCGCATCATCTGGCCGGACGCCAGTGTCCGCTGGATCGTCAGCAGAGCCAAGATGTACCCCAACACCGCCGGCGTGGCCGCCCGCGTGATCGGTATCAATCTCGATGTGACGCACCTCCGGGAGGCCGAGCAGGCCCGCCGCGAATCCGAAGAGCGATATGCCAGTCTCTCCCAGGCCACGAATCAGGCCGTGATCTGTCTGGACGGCGAGGGCGTGTTTCTTGCCGCCAACCCAGCTGCCGAAAATCTGTTTGGCCACACCATCGACGAACTGCGCGGGCGGCACCGCTCCGACCTCTGGTGGAAGGCAACGAGGGAAGACGGCACTCCAATCTCGCTAAACGAGTTCCCCTGCATGGTTACGCTGCGCACCGGGTCCGAATTCCACGATGTCGTGCTGCGGATATGGAACGCTCGCACACAGGAGCCGCATTGGGTTTCGACCGACGTGATCCCCTGGGTCAGGGCGGGAGAGACCAAACCGTACCAAGTTTACGTGATTTGCCGCGATATCACCGCGCAAGTCGAGGCCGCGGCGCGCCTGCGGGCCAGTGAAGAACGCTGCCGCCTTCTGATCGAGCACGGTATGGAGGTCATTGGCGTCATTGACGCCGCCGCCACCGTCACCTACGTAAGCCCCTCGGTGGAACGGGTCTTCGGCTACCCGCCGGATCTGCCCATCGGAACCAAGGTCCTGGAATACGTGCATCCGGACGACCGGCCAGCCTTTCAAAAGTCCCTCACCAGCATTTTGGATTCGCCGCCAGGTGCCGCTGTGACTTTTCACGTTCGTTTGCGCCACCGCGATGGAGGCTGGCGCTGCGTCGAGAGTACCGCGACAAACTGCCTGCGCGTCGAGGGACTACGCGGCATCGTCGTTAACGCCCAGGACATCAGCAAGCGGGTTCAGTACCAAGAGCAACTGCGCCAGCTTGCCGCGCGCGTCGAATCTGCCCGCGAAGAGGAGCGTGCGCGCATCTCACGGGAAGTCCACGACGAACTCGGCCAGATGCTCTCTGTGCTGAAACTCGATTTGGAAACCCTGGCGTCTCAACATCGCCCCCGCAGTGCCAAAGCCCGCGGCGAATTTGACAAGCGCGTGGCCGCGATGGTCCGTGGCATCGACCTGTCCATGAACACGGTCCGCAGGATCGCCGCCGAGATGCGCCCGGCTATTTTCGAAGATCTGGGGCTGGCGGCGGCCCTCAACTGGCAGCTCCAGGAATTTGAATCGCGCACCGGAATTCGTTGCCGCCGCCGGGGACTCCGCCAGGACGCTGGTCTTGCCGCCGAGCCGGCCCTCGCCGTGTTCCGCATTTTTCAGGAAATCCTTACCAACGTCGTTCGTCACGCGAATGCCACAATCCTGGAAGTAGCGGTCGACACCGACCGCGACTGGTTCACCTTGCGCGTCTGTGATAACGGCAAGGGTTTCGATCCAAAACTTCTGTCGCCCTCGCACTCTCTTGGTCTCCTCGGTGTGCGGGAACGCGCCAGTATGCACGGAGGGACCGTTGAATGGTCGGGCCGCCGAAATGGGGGAACCATAGTAATGGTACGCCTGCCCCGAGGAGTAAGTGGCGCATTAGGTCGTAACCGAGTGCTCACGCCTCCGTCAGATCTCTGAATTTTTCGCCCGGTGTGGAGATTCCCAACAGCTATAACTCGAATTCCCCGGAACTCTCGGAGGTTGTAGGTACGGCCGGTGTTTGGCTGATAAGAATTCGCTTCAATTTGTCTGATTCGCTTTCCTCGTCGAACGCTCCGGCGTATAATCTCATGTGGGAGATGTGGTGTTCCGCGCGGCGTCGAATCGAGATAGCGGCTGGCGGCATAGCTTTGATCGCCGTCTCGTCGGCGAATCCTGGCGGCGCGTGGCTCTCTGGCTTTCCCAGGAGGATGCGATCCGCATTTTGATAGGTAATGCGACAGGCACACAAGCTAACGATACTGATAGTCGATGATCATCTGCTCGTTCGTCAGGGTCTGAAACAGGTCCTTCAATTCGAGTACCGGGACATCGTCTTTGGTGACGCGGGAACCGCCGCAGAAGCGCTGGCTCAAATCAAGGCACATCCCTGGCGTCTCGTGATTCTCGATGTCAGTCTTCCTGGTGATGACGGCTTCTCTGTCCTGCAGGAGATCTGCGCCCGCTGTCCTCAGACCCCGGTGCTCATGCTGAGCATGCACGCGGATTCACAGTACGCCGCCCGTTCCCTGCAACTCGGCGCCGCGGGTTATATTTCAAAGAGCGCCGGCCGTACCGATCTGCTGAAGGCTGTCAGAAATGTCCTCGACGGCAACAAGCACTTCGATGGATTGATTGGCCAGGAAGTTAACAACGAAAAATCCGCCGCTCCCCAAGCGAATCTCTCGGCCCAGGAACTCAAGGTCCTGCTGGCGCTTGCGGCAGGCAGGCGTACCGGCGAGATCGCCGCCGAATTGAACCTGAGCGGCAAGACCATCAGCACTTATAAGGGTCGCGTACTCAATAAGCTGGGCCTCCAATCGACAGCCGACCTGGTTCGCTATGTGATCGACCACAAGCTCTCTTGATCGTCTTGGCCAACCTAATGCGCGACGCTCGGTGACACATCGTTGGTCGACGCCTCCATGCCGATCTTGTTGTCGAACTTCCATGACGGCATGCGGTAAGCCTAAACAAGAATCAGACGTGTGCCCGCCCGAATCCGGAACCTCTTCTCCTCGGTCACGCAGATAGGCCTGGAAGACACACTCCGCCGTGCGTGCGCCCACCGTCTGAGCTGTGCGCCTGTAATTGAGGCTTCCGTTCCCCGGAACGAAACATGCCATGACGATTGGCCGCTTCTGGCGCACCGTACATCCCTCGCCGTCTCCGCGCCGCGCACCGCTGTCATCCTCCAGTCCAGAGAGCCGCGCCGGGTCGACGGGTTCTCGAAATCGCCATGGGACCGAGAATTGGAATCCGGGTAATCGCTCCCGCGCCCTCCCCAGATCGGAAGCCCACACTTTGGCTGCGTGCCCGGTCAGGCGCTGTCTGAGAAGCCGGTCGAGATACCCGGCGGCCAACCCTTTATCATCAACTTATCATCAACCGCTCCCCTGGCCGCCGATCCCAAAGGTGACCAAAGTACGCTTGTCCCGCGCGCCAGTTTGTCGGCCGAGGTGGCGCAAACGGGCGCCATGTGGTCGTAGTAATCGAAGATCGCCTGGCCGTAGTTCAGTACTATCTTCAGCACGCTTGCGGGACATTGGATGCCGCTTCGGTCTCTTCCGTCTGAAAACAAAGAACGCAGCCCGCATCCAGATGGGAGGGAGACTCGGCGCGAGTTTCAGAGCCTGCTTGGAGCAGTGCCGTGCCTTTCCCTCTGCCCGTCCTCCAGCAGCGCTTCCCCAAGTCGCAAGCGATGCGGCGACGCCGCCTCTGCCGGAGCGCTTCCCGTAGCTCTTCCAACTTTCCTCCACTCTGGGGTGTCACCATGCTTCCCGCGCAGTGAAATCGCGGCGCTGATCGCCAGCATCACCGCGATGCAGGCCGCCTCCATCAGAAATCCCTCTGCACGGAACACACAGAATTTCACCCCAAAAGCCGGAGGCGCAAGATGGGTTTAGGCGTACTAGGCCATGTCAGGAGACGCCTACATCCCATGTTTTTCACACTACGCGTCGACATGTAATACCTCCGGTGTATCACTATGTCATCCAAGCACATCCATGCAATCCGGTAATTGCCTGGGATTTCTGCCAATATTTTATTATTGACATTAAGATCCGTAAACCGTAATCTTACGTTTTACAGCGTATCGCGTCTTACAGCCCGCGTATCGCATCTGCCATGCGAACGAAGTCAGGTTGCATTTGATCCTGCAAGCGTAGATCCCGCAATTGGGACCCTAATGGCGGCAGCTTGTCCAAATACCTTTTAAATTGGGAGAAGTCATGGTGTCCTCGGCTGAGCGTGGCGTGAATTTCGAATCGGATCTGACCCGGCGTGCGGCGTTATCGCGGCCGGACAATCTGTCTTGGTACGCCATTCAGATCCGGTCCAAATTGGGAACCGTCGCCTCCGCCACCCTGCGCGGCAAGGGTTATGAAGAGTTCCTACCGCTATATCGCTCTCGGCGGCGATGGTCCGACCGGATCAAAGAACTCGACCTCCCTCTCTTCCCCGGCTATCTGTTCTGCCGGTTTAACGTGAGTGATCGCCTGATGCCCATCCTGACCACGCCCGGCGTGATCGGAATCATCGGTGCCGGTAAGACCCCAGTCCCCGTTTTCGAGGAAGAGATCGAGGCCATTAGGGCGATACTTCGTTCCGGGCTTGCCGCGCAGCCGTACCCGTTTCTCCGCGCCGGCTCGAAGGTTTACATCGAGGGCGGCCCTCTGGCAGGCGTGGAAGGCATCGTCACCGACACCGACAAGGTCTATCGCCTTATAGTCTCCGTCAGCCTGCTGCAACGTTCCGTCGCCGTCGAAATCGACCGCGAGTGGGCTCGCCCCATCGCCGATGGCATGGGCCCCCGCGCCGTGCCCCTGTCCGAACGTACGCGCCCCTTGGCACGCGCTGGCTAAGAACATAGCGACGCGCGGAAGCCGTCTTGACTGGATGGCTGCAATTATCCTCCCCAGAGTTTACCCTCATGCCTGACTCCCGCTCCCGAAGCAAGATGATCAGCCTCCGCCTCTCCGAGGTGGAGTACGAAGTCCTGAAGAAGGAGTATCGCATCTACGGCGCCCGCAACGTCTCCGATTTTGCGCGCCTGGCCTTGCAACGCATCATGACCGGATCGACTGCCTCCCACGACCCCTGCGCCACGAAACTGGCGGAACTCGATCATCGGGTCCACGCTCTGGAGTCCCAAGTTTCGCTCCTGTTGGACGAGAGGGTAACGTAGTGAAGATCCTGCTGTTCCTCTTACCGAAGCACTCTCCTCCGCATCGGCCTGCTCGCCGGTTTCTCTCGCCGCATGAGACCGTCGCGAATGGCTCGTCCGAGACCCCATAAGCACATGCGTACCTGGAGAACGCGATCCGTATGACTGGCGATCCCCGCAACCGGGTGGTCGTTTTCCGCCTCGCTGAAGACGAATACCGGAAACTGAAAGACGTCTCGATTCGTAACGGGGCGCGGAACCTCTCCGACTTCATGCGCTCCGAACTCCTGGCTTACATTCATTCCGGCACGATTACTGAGCACCTTCATCGTCGCTTCGATTCGCTGGAGCAGCGCATCGAGGAGTTACAGTCAACCACGGTTTCGCTGCTCCAAGGGAATGCCCATGACAGGTCTACAGACTAGCGTTAGATCACTGACCGCTGCGTGCAGCATGACATCGCGGCTGGAGTGGTTCGCTCTGAGTGTGCAGCCTCGGCAAGAGGAGGCGGTGGCCCGGTCGCTTCGTAGCCGCGGGCTGGAAGAGTATGTGCCAATCTATTCCGGGCGGCGCCGCTTGTTTCCCGGATTTGTGTTCTGCCGTTTCAATTATCAGAATCGGCAGGCAGTGCTCGAGACTCCAGGTGTCCTGTCGATTGTAAGTCCAACGGAATCTGTCTCGCCCATTGCGGACGAAGAGGTTGCCAGGATCAGGATGATCCTGGCGTCAGGCCTGCCGGTCAAGCCGCACAACTTTCTGTGGTTCGGCCAGCAGGTTGAGATCACGCGCGGGCCGTTAGCTGGGCTGGAGGGCTTCCTGCTGCGGAAACACGACGATTTCCAAGTCGTAGTGGGGGTGGAAGCCCTGCAACGTTCCGTGGCCGTAGAAATCAACCACGAGATGGTACGTGCCATCGAGGGCGCGCCGCACGCGCACATGGCCCGCCTTTTCCTGACTGCTTGAGCACGGCTTGAGACTATGTGCCGCAACCGAAGAGACCGCTTGGTGATATTTCGCCTGAGCCAGGAGGAATACCAGATGCTGAAAGCCGCTTTGGAACGCAATGGCGCCCGCAATCTCTCCGACCTCACCCGCTCCGAAGTACTGGCCGCCCTTCATTCTGGCAGCGTCGCCGCGCACCTGGACCGCCGTATCCGCCTTGCCGATTGCCACTGCCAGTTGAAGAGTCGATTGCGTTTCGGTCACCGGAATCCAGGGCCTTTGCCGGAAGTCGCGAGACCAGACCGGTTTTTCATCGTTCCGCTCGGGCAGGTTAAACCCACGGCGGGCGCAGCAGCCGTTGAATGTTGGTCCGTTTTTGTTACTGTTCGCCACCCCGATAACGTTGCCGTTTGCTCGGACGGATCCGCAGGTGAGTTCGTTTCCGAGGATTCCGGAAGGAAGAAATGGAACGGGAGTGCAACATTGGGTTGATACCAATTGTTGTAATCTGAAACGAGCGTGGTGAGGAAGGGTCCGGCACCGGGGTCTCCGGCGAGGAGGGTGTCTTGATAGAGCAATTGGTTTGTATCTGTTCCTACAATCGTGTTTCTAGAGATATTCCAGAACTCCGAGAGGGCCGCGAACGTAATGCCTGTCTCCCAATTCACAGCAATTCTTGGGACCGGCGTAACTAGGACCTCAAGCTGGCTCTTTTGGTTACCGAATATCTGGTTGTTACGAAGCGTGACATGTTCTGCGTTGTTGCCTTGAATGCCGTCGGTGAGATCGCCACACAGAGTAGAATCCTGAAGGGTTACTGGTCCCATACTCGCCTCAATATCGAGGCCGCCGGAAACATTGGCGGCCATCACCGAGTTGCTTATGACAACACCGGAATTATCTGTATCAAACCACAGACCCCGTCCTTGATTGGCAACTACTTGAACGAACTGTAATGATACGGTGTGGGCCCCTACGAATTTGGCGCCGCTCGGCTCCCAGGTCCAGAGATTTCCCATTGCGCTTCGCCAGTCGTTGTACGACAACTCCACGTTGCTTATTAGACCGTCCTTTAAACGGTACCCACTAATTCCAAGCTCGCCGTTGTTGACGGCAGCAGAATTTTGCACCTGAATGTTGGTGAGACTGAATAGCTGGAGACCCATCCAGTTGTTCCAACGAAAGACGCTATCTGCAATGCTAATACTGTCCGCGCCCGATATCATGACTGCTCCGGACGGGTTGGTCGAGATGCAGGAAGTGGCATGTTCGAAAGTCAATCCATGAACGGATAGGTTCGAAACATTTTGCGTTTGCAGGAGCGTCGGTCGAATACCGACCTCCACATCCGCGGTAGAAATATTAACACCATTTGGGGGCCACAGCAGAATTTGACCCACATTCTCATCAACGAAGAATGTACCTTCATGCATCGCCTGTTGATCTAAGACTTGGACCATCGGAATGTCTTCCACAAACACTAACTCGCGGCGCAGCCCGAGGGGGGTTATTGTCGGCCATCCGGCTGGAACCACGCAAGTTCCCCAACGGTACGGCCAGCTTTGAAAGACGATGCTGGGGTTGTTCGGGAGTGCTTGCCATTGAGACCAGCGATCAGACCCACTTATGATTACCTCTCCCGTGTTGTCCGACTGGATCGCAATAGGGGCGGTCTGGCTGTTTTTGCCTTGAAGGTTGATGGCTTCTCTGTAAACTCCCGGGCTCACAGTAATGATCGTCGAGGTTCCGAGAGCCCGTGACCTCATGGCTAGGGAAAGCGCTTGCTTTAGGGTCTTAAGAGGCCTTCCGGCAGTCCCTGAGTTGGTGTCCGATCCTGTTGCTGCATCAACGAACAGCTCGATCTGTGACGAGTTCGCAACGCCCCGCCCGGCGCCCAGCAACATGAATAAGCCTAAGGCAACGACCAGCACGTCTGTGGACTGGCCGCGGTTATTACGAAAAGAATTAAACATTAACATTTCTTCACCAGAGTAGCATATTGTGACGGCGAAATCCTTCGCCAGCCGCGCAAAACTATAGTAGCCGGGTGCCGAAAAACTCTCTGGAGCACCCAAAACGGCTTTTATTCATTCGTGTAAGTTATTGATTCTATGTTCGACCGGCAGCGAATTCCGCCGTTCTGGGCATCAGAAGGCCCTTTTTCCGCAGCCGGTTAGCTTAGGGTGATCCCTTTCCCCTTTAGTTCGAATAGGAGCATTATGATGAAGTCCACAACTAGAATGCAAAATCGGGCGTCGAGTGAAGCGGAAAGCCCTTTCTACGACAAGCGCATGAACGGTGCGCGCAACGGAAGTACGCGTGCCCTCGATGAAGGGTTCACGCGGCTGGCCCAACGGTTGCTGTTGGCGAAGGATGGAGGCTCACCCTCTTCTATTGTGTTTGCTGGAATCGGTGAGCCCAACAGCAGCGCGGTCGTCTGCGGCAGCGTTGCCGTAGCCTTGGCCGACGCCACAACGAAGTCCATATGCATTGTTGACGCCGACAGAACGGAGCGAAAGCTGTTTCAATTGTTCGGCGTCGACTCCGACTATGGCGAGCAGCCTTCCGGAGCGTCAATTCATCAGGTGTGCATCCGCCTCCACGACAATTTGTGGATCGCTGGTCCTGCGGAACTGGGCTGGGCGGCTGCCCCACCAATGCCCGAAGATGTCGCGACGACTATCAGCATGCTTCGGCGCGAATTTGACTACCTATTCATCAACGCCGGGGACGCCGTATCGGACCTCACGGCCGCCTCGGTCGGCCAGTCCGTCGACGGTTTGGTCCTCGTGCTAAAACGAAATGCAACGCGACGGGCCCTTGCACGCAACGTGGCCCAAGTTATGAAAGCTGGGGGCGTGGTGGTCCTAGGAGCCGTCCTGCACAACGATAGACTCTTTGCTCGTGCCGCGCCGAAATGAACGTCGACCACCTGTCCAAGACAGCATAGGCAGAGCAACCATCGCCGGTCTGTCTTTTCTGGAGAGATTCAATGAAACGACATAGACTTACCATTTGGGTACTTTTGATGTGTTCCGTCCTAGCCACACCTGACACCGCACACGGTCAATCATCCCGCACAGCCCCTGACCAACCATCGTCGGCACCTAGTAACAATCTGAATACGCCGACACGGCAACAAGCAGGGCAGCCTACATTCGATGAACGTCATCCACGGTACAAGGTTATGGGCGGCGACATTCTCATATTGACGTTTACCTTATCGATTGAGTTCAATGAGACTGTCAGCATTCAGCCGGACGGATATATTTCTCTCGTGAATGCCGGCAGCGTCTACGTACAGGGATTGACGCTGCCCGAGTTGACTGAGGCGGTAAAGACCGCTTACGCGGGCGTTCTAAGGGACCCAATCGTGACGGTGGACCTAAAAGACTTCCAGAAGGCGTCCTTCTACATCTCCGGTCAGGTTTTAAAACCCGGTCAGTATGACCTCAGGTACGACCTAACGACGACGCAGGCGATCGCCATTGCCGGAGGATTGACGCTCGATGCGAAGGGCCAAGCGTTTGTCTTCCATAGAGTCTCGACCGATTGGGTGAAGGTTCGGAAGGTTAATGTAAACACAGTCCTCCATGGCAAGAACCTAAGTGAAGACATCCATCTTCAACCCGGCGACATGATCTTTATACCTACGAACTTCATTACCAAGTTTCGCCAGTATATCCCTTACACAATCGGTGCGTACCTAAACCCATCAGCCGCGGTTCTATAGGCAATCTGATTACTTGTTTAACCGAGGTCAACCACATATGAATCAATCGCTTTTCCCAACCGATCCAAACACCAAAGTAACGACGCGTGACCTTTTCTCGGCTGTTTTTCGCTATCGCCTTTTGTCATTCGTCGTGTTCATTGGAGTACTGCTCGGCAGTATTGCCTTTTCTGTGTTTTGGGTGGCGCGCTACTACCAGTCCCAAATGCAGTTCCTGGTTGACCAGAGCCGTGCCGATCCATCTGCTACGGCAATGCAAGACGCAACGGTCATGGCCAGGGTAATTACTCCCGATCAGATCAGCTCCGAAGTTGCACTGCTGCAGGGAGGGGATATGCTCAAGGAGGTTGCAGGCATATGCGGTCTAGCCAACGAGTCATCGGTTACCGATGTCCTCCTTCCTCAGGATCCGGCACTCAGAAAGGCTGCGAAGATCGAAAAGGCGACAGTCGCTCTCGCCAAGGCGCTACATGTGGAGGCCGAAAAGACTTCCAACGTTATCACTGTCAGCTACGGCCGAACGGGATCTCCCGATACACCGGTATGCGTTTTGGACAATCTTGCCAAACTATATGTCGAAAGACACCTGCAACTCCAACGTCCCCAAGGCACGGCCCAAATCTTTGCGGAACAGGCGGCTCAATATCAGAACAGGCTTGCAGCGTCCGAATCCCGGCTGATTTCCTTCGGGCGCGAGTCCGGTATAGCCGCTCCTGACGCCGTTCGCCCATACCTGGCGCAGCAGCTAGCCATGTCAATATCGTCGGGCTATCAGTTGCGGGAACAGATTTCGGGTGATAAGCAGAGAATCTTGGACATTCAGTCACAAATGAGATGCACGCCAGCCCGGTCCCTTTCGCAGCAGGCCACTGCTCCCGCGAACAATCTCGTTCAGCAGCTCGAAGACGACCGCGTTGTCGCTCAAAACAAACGAACAGCGCTCGCAATAAAATATGATGTTAGCTATCCTTTGGTCAGAGAGGCTGACGAGGAGATCGCAAACATCGACGCTGCTATAGCGGCGGCAAACAAGACGCAATTTACTACGGCGACCACCGATCGAGATGTAACGTTTGAAGCTCTCCGCGCGGACCTTGCAAAGTCCCAATCTGACCTCGCATCTCATGTTGCTGCGGCGGCGGCGAACAGCAACAGCAATGAGCAGATGCGTAAGAAGCTGCTGGAACTTGACGAGAAGAGCGTGCAGCAGGCGGCACTAGTTAGAGACATAAAGGCCAATGAGACCAGCTATCTCCTTTATTTGAACAAGCGTGAAGAACAGCGGCTGTCCGATGCGTTAGACAGAAAGCGAATCGTTAATGTCGCCCTCGCCGTCCCCCCGATCAAACCAGTGCTACCTGCGTATAGTCCGTACCTAATCTCATGCATAGGGCTCGTGTTGGCCTCAATAGCGGCATTCGGCGCCGCTAATGTTAAGGATTACTTCGATCCAACCTTCAGGGACTCGATTGACGTATCTATGACATTGGAGCTTCCGGTGTTAGCGTCCCTTCCGCGGCTTGAATCTTGATAATCTTCGCTCTTCGCTCTTGGGGCGACGCACGTCGGCCGACGCACGGAAAACAATGGTTGATTATAGTGTCAGTGATTTTGTTAGCGTGATATTTGCCGCGTTGGAGAGTGCCGGAATTCGGTATTGCGTGCTGCACGCGTGGGAGTCACTTCCAGAGAGATTGCCAAGTGATCTGGATCTAGCAATACATCCTGAAGACAAAAGAAAGATTGCAGTTGTGCTTCGTCAACTGACGGAAAGAGGGTTCCGAGCTGTTGATTGCCATATGTACGAGGTTGGCGCGTGGAGCATCATTGTTTGTTGGTTCTGCGGACATGAGCGTCTTTCTGTGGTTGTGGATATCATCGTGGAATATCGCACCAGTTGGGCGACCATTCTTGCTGGATCGGAATTGGTTGCCGGTCGAACGCGCCTTCGGTCTTTCTGGGTTCCGGCGCCTGCGATTGCTTTGCAATATCTTCTTGCCAAGCGGACGTTAAAGCGAATGTTTCTCGATCACCACCAGAAGGAGATTCGGACTTTAATGATCGAGTTAGGGCGGGCGAGGTCAGAAGCAATCGCGGGCGCACTCTTCGGCGAAAAACTGAAAGCCCGTGTAGTCGACGCTTGCCTGAATGACGCGCTGGGTTCCCTTGCTGGACAGCTCCCCGGCGCTATGTTCTGGGGTGTTATGCGTCGGAGGCCGCTAAACGCACTCTCATGTGTTGCAGGTGAGGCGTTCCGTATTGTGCGCCGGATAGCGCAGCCGACCGGAGTTTTGGTTGCCTTCATGGGACCAGACGGAGCGGGTAAGAGCACGCTGCTGAACAGACTTATGGACCAAGAATGGTTCGAATTCCAGTCCCAGCGTGTGTTCCATTGGCGCCCGCAGTGCATCGCGAAAGAAGAAGATCGGGGTCCCGTGACAGACCCGCACGGCAAAGCAGCGCGGGGACCTGTCGGCTCGTGCATTCGGCTTATCGGTTTCGTCCTTGACTACTGGGTGGGGTATGTTCTTACGATAAGGCCTGCGTTGGTGCGATCAGGGTTGGTCATGTTCGATCGATATTTCGACGACATGACAATCGATCCGAAACGTTATCGTTACGGTGGCCCCTCCTGGTTGCCTAAAGTTTTGAGCCGGCTTACACCCCGGCCAGACATCTTCATAGTCCTTGATGCACCGGTTGACCGCATGTTGCTGCGGAAACAAGAAGTCAGCGAGCAGGAACTGACGCGACTGCGCAGAGCTTATGCAGCATTCGCCAGCCGTCAATCCAATGCCGTTGTGGTGAGCACGGATGGCGTTTTAGAGGAGACGGCGGCAGCGACTTGCCAGGCAGTCGGCAATTGGATGAATAGGCGGTTTGATCAGCGGTTCCGGCGTTGGAAGGTAAGAGGGCCAGGGCCCGGTATGGCCGATAGTGGAGGTTCTGAGTTCGACGGGGAGTGTAGTGCCAGGGCAAGATAGGCTGGCTGCTCAGCGGGCCATGGAAATTTTCATGGCCGGGGGCTGCGATAATGGAGGGGACCCGAGCGGCAAGCGAGCGCCATCAATCGAGCCAAGGATTACATGGCTTGATCATAGCGCGCGAACGTCGTTCGTCGAGCGATTGCGGTGCAGTGGGGTGTCTAGGATCCAGACGTTCGGGGTGATTCCGTCGAAGCGAAACGCTCGATTGGTTCTACCAATTGGGCGGCAGGCACCGGTCCTCGGCGGGTTGGAGATCTGGCAGCCATATACCTTCAGTGCCAAACTGCTTAAGCACGCACTCGTTGCGTTTTGCCGCCTCGGCTGGACGGGTTGGGCTAGGGACGTTGCCGTGGTTCAATCGAAGTTACCAATGGAAATTGAAAGGTTGGTCGCGCGAATCACCGGAGAACGGCAGCCGTGTTTTGCTCTGTTACTCGGAACCCCCGGGAAATTCCGTAAACTGTCCATTCGCGTCATGGACAGGAAGGGGGATCCTCTCGGCTATATTAAGCTGCCCCTGGAACCGGCCGCCGTTCTTCGCGTTAGGCATGAGTGGAAGGTGCTTGAATCGCTCAATAACTCCCCTCGGCTTCGCCCACATATTCCTTCGGTTTTGTATGCTGGGGATTGGGGCGACGGCTTCATCCTATTTCAGTCTGCCGGGGGGGCGCGACCGGGGCCGGTAGAATTTGGCGAAGTTCACCGTGCCTTCTTAGACACCTTGAGCTCAATCGAATCAGCGGAGGTGTCAGGTACCGAGTTGGTCCGTCGCGTCGAGGGAAGCTGGAACGCATTCGAGTCCGCCTTGTCTCCGCAATGGAGGGCGACCGGGGCGGAGACCTTGCGTCGCGCGAGCCTCGCGCTCCGAGATACCAAGGTAGCGTGTAGCATCTCTCACGGCGATTTCGCGCCCTGGAACACGGCCATTGCCGATGAGCGGCTGTTCGTATACGATTGGGAGTCGGCAGAATCGGCTACTCCTCTCAGTTGGGATCGCTTTCACTTCCACATCCAGACCTCTGCGTTTCTAAAGCGGCTGCATGTAGGATCGTCCTGTCCGGCGGAAAACAGCGTACAGCGCGGATTACTATTCCTGTACCTTCTTGATTCAACGCGACGGTACATGGAAGAAGACTCTGTGAATGCGCGCTGTGCCGTACAGCACAGACAGAAGCTGCTGCTGAAGGAACTATCGATTGACAGTAAATGACCGCAATGGAAGGAAGAAGAGCACTGAGCCGCTTCAACGACGTATCAACTTATGTGATCCGCCGCGCGCCGGTGATGCGGAAAGGCGCCTTGGCCATTCTGGACCAGTTCCTCATCTCGGGGTCTAACTTTGCCGTCGGGATATTACTGGCTCGCTGGCTCTCAGGGGATCAATACGGAACTTACGCGCTGACTTTCTCGATATTCCTTCTCTGCTCGCAGATTCATCAGGCGCTTCTACTTGAACCGCAAAGCGTCCTAGGGCCCGCGGAGTTTTCCTCACATTTGAAGAGATATCTCGGTGCACTGTTATGGTTGTGTGTCGGCTCGACAGTCGGCGTTGCTGCTGTGCTCGTCATCGTCGCGCAGGCTGTCGAAGTGGTAAGCCATGCTTCAGCATTATCACGTGCTCTTGCAGGAATCGGCGGCGCCGCTCCCGCGATTCTGTTGTTCTGGTTGCTGCGCGGAGCATGTTATGTGAGACTTGCCTCCGGCACTGCCTTGCTCGGTTCGAGCATTTACTGTGTCGCTCTCGTTCTGTCATTCACGGTGCTCCGTGTCGCGCACACTATCTCTCCGCTGTCAGCATATCTTGCGATGGGAGTTGCGGCCTTGAGTGCCAGCGTATTTCTACTTTGGCGACTCAAGCCGACGATGCGACGGAGTTCGGCCATCGATGTGTCTTCGGTTGCGAAACAACATTGGAAGTATGGGCGCTGGGCGTTGGCGAGTACCCTGGTAACCTGGCTCCCTTGGAACGTCTATTATTCGGTCCTGGCACACTATCAGACTATGGAGCGCGTAGGGGAATATCGGGCTATGATGAACTTGTTCCTTCCTCTGGGACAAATGCTCGGTGCGCTCTCACTATTGGCTCATCCTATTGTCGCTGGAAAGCGTCAAGGTAAGGGTGAAACCGGTGTTCTGAGTCAAGGCAGAGAAATCACTGCTATTTACGGAGCTGGGAGCGCTTTCTATTGGCTGCTGGTCATAGGTCTTCGACGCCCCTTGTTTTCGCTGCTATATGGCGGGCACTTTCAAAGTGTGGTGGATGTACTGCCTTGGCTCGCGGTTGCTTCGCTGTTCTGGTTCGCTGGTTTCGCACCCCCTATTGCGCTGCGCGCAGTACAGTCGCCTGCGTCCGTGTTCCTACTCTATGGTGCTGCCAGTATCGTTACCTTAACGGTCGGGGTTCCCGCCACAAAAGTGTTCGGGCTTCGCGGAGTTGTCGCCGGGACGCTGCTGGCCAGCGTTACTGCGTTGCTTGCAGGCCTAGTGCTCATACACGTAAAGATGAAGACGATTGCGACTGACGGGACCGTCACAGTACCAGTCCTAAATTAGTGTCGCGCAACAGTGTGGGTTTTGGATCCGCGCTGACGTGCTGGGTGAGATAGACATTGCTGACCAAAGTCCTAATCTCTGCATATTCTTGTACTCCCGGTGAAGGTTCCGAACCTGGGATCGGTTGGAATCAAGTGCAGCAGGCGGCTCGACGGCATGAAGCCTGGGTCATTACGCGTTCTAACAATCGCGTGCTTATCGATCGTGCGATTGCGAGGGATTCTTTACCAAACGTGCATTGGGTGTACTTTGACCTTCCCGCGTGGGCGTCGTTCTGGAAGAAGGGGACCCGTGCAATGCGGGTCTATTATCATTGCTGGCAGTTCGGTGCCTACTTACAGGCCCGCAAGTTACACAAAACTGTGGGATTTGATCTGGTGCATCACGTGACTTGGGGCGCGTATTGGATGGCGATTTTCGTTCCTCTATTGCCAGTCCCGTTCGTCTGGGGTCCGGTTGGTGGGGGAGAGTCTTGCCCACGTGACTTACGTCGTTCGCTGACCATCCGGGGTCGAATCTCTGAGACGCTGCGTGATTGCGCGCGGAAGGTCGGGGAGATGAATCCTATGGTACGCCTGACCGCCCGGCGCTCGGTTTTAGCGCTGGCGACCACGGAAGAGACCGCGGAACGGCTTCGGGCGATTGGCTGCCGTAATACCTCTGTCGTGCCCGCGCTCGGGTTGTCGGTCGCCGAGCTTGAGAGACTGGCGGCCGTCCCAGCTGCAGAAGGGGACACATTCCGAATCTTCAGCCTCGGGCGCCTGCTTTACTGGAAGGGTATTGATATCGGCCTATGTGCATTCGCCCGATTCCATCAGACTCACACTAACAGCGAATACATAATAGTGGGGAATGGTCCGGAGCGTGAGCGCTTAGAGCGCCTTGCTGCTTCACTGGGTATACGGGAAAAGGTAGTGTTCCATGATACTCTGCCGCGAGATGAGGTGTTTCAGTTATGGGCGGCAGGACACGTGCTCCTGTTTCCAAGTCTGCACGATTCTGGAGGATGTGTGAGCTTGGAGGCGATGGCGGCAGGGCGGCCGGTGGTTTGCCTTGATGTCGGTGGCCCTGCGGTTCAGGTCACTGCTGACACTGGAATCAAGGTTAAGCCAGCGCCCCGTGAGCAGGTTGTGGAAGATTTGGCGGAAGCCCTGCGCGTGCTCGCCAACGATCGCAATCGCTGTACAGAGATGGGGCAGGCCGGGCGCGAGCGAGTGCGCCAGCACTTCAACTGGGACGAAAAGGGAAACTTTTTCACGGCAGCCTACAGATCGGTTTGAGCACCGTTCAGGCAATCGTGGTGGGGTATGGATTTCGCGTAAACCTGTGGAGTACGGTAGTAAGTGGGTCTGCCGAGCGGGATCACGTCTCAATATCAGCATACGCGTGCGACCCGGCCAAGGGGTCAGAGCGTAGTGTCGAATGGAGTGAAGTGCGGGCAGTGTCTCGATCTCATGAGGTTCGAGTAATCACGCGACCGAGGAATCGGCGTTCTATCGAAGCGGCCCTTAAGCTGCAGCCCGTACCGGCGACGCACTGGGTTTACTGCGACCTTCGGCGCTGGGCCTGGTTCTGGAAGAAGGGCGTCCGCGGTATCCACACGTTCTATTATTTTTGGCAATTGAAAGCCTAACTGGCAGGCGCGAAGAAGCCAGTGCGCGGTTCTGGGGAAAACTTGCCCCACGCAAAGGTAATTCGAGATCCTAGGGCAAACGGCACCCTGCATAACACCGCTAACCCTTGCCGTGCCTGCACGATTCAGGTGGCTGGCGAGCGCCGGAGCCATAGCTGCCGGGCGTCAGGTAATTTGCTTCGATCTTTGCGGTCCGGCCCTTCAGGTTACCAACAGCACCGGAATCAACATTGCCGCCATCTATCCGGAACAAGTGGCAAACGATCTATCGGTGGCTTTGTGAGAACTGTCTCTCGACACGCCACGTGCATTGAGGCTCGGTTAACAGGCACGGCGGCGAGTCACGCGAGAGTTCAGCTTGGAACACAAGGGGGAATGATTCTCGCGTATTTACGCGATGTCGTAGGCTATTGTAAGCCCGTCCGAGTCGCTGTGCCTTGAGGGAACGAGCGTGTCTAAAGCAAAGTCAATATCGTTACTGGTCGGGGCTCTTTTATGCACGACAGCCGCTCTCTACCTATCTACGTCCGCCCTAAAACACAAGGGATTGGCCTTCGTCCTGGTACCTTTACTGGCTGGCGTTGCTGTGTTCGTTCTTCCGACTGCGGTGCGGTCGATCTACGGGGGTGCCAGGACGTTGGTTCAGAAACTGACGTGGTCACAAAGTGTGTTCGTCCTGTGTTTCATAAGTGGTATTGTGTGGCGCGTGCGAGAACTACAGGAAATCAACTCTGCGCCGGTAGATGCGTTTGCGCTCCTCCGCGTGAGCATACAGGTCCTTGTTGCGCTGGTTCTGTTCCTTCGGCTTCGTGTCTTCAGGGATGACTGGCCACGAGCTGTGTTTACCGGTGTTATTGGTGCTTTGGCTATGTTTCCTCTGTTATCCTTGGTTTCGACCGCATGGTCGGTGAAGCCCGCGTGGACGTGTTATAAGTCGGTTGAATACCTTATTGATTTGTCGACCGTTGCAGCGATCATCGTCTCACTCAAGTCCCGCCAGGAGTTTGAACGCTTGATGAATATCGCTTGGTCTCTTCTTGGACTCATGCTGGTGTCAGCTTGGGTGGGAGCGCTGATCGATCCTACAGACGCTTTGAAACTGGACAAAGTGGAGGGTCCCCTCACAGGACGTCTAAACGGGGTTGTTCCACAGATTGATGCGAATAGCGTGGGTGAGTGGAGCGCAATTCTGGCGATCATCGCGATCGCGCGTATCGCGTATGACCCCGAAAAGCGGTTCAACGCAAAATGGTGTTGGATTCTTCTCGGGTTTGCGGTTCCGACGTTGATGTACTCCCAAACCCGGGCAGCAATAGCGGGCTTTGCGTTGGCGTTAGTTGTGCTGCTCGTCCTCAGCAGGCGATATGGCACGATGGTTCTGCTGACCGGTTCCGGAGTGATTCTTGGGGCTATTTTGTTGGCGACAACCAATGCCGGGATTGTGCTGAAGGATTATTTGCTGCGCGGCCATTCTATACAACAGCTGGCGGATCTGTCTGGCAGGCTGGACTGGTGGCAATACGCCGTCTTTAAATTCGACCAAAGGCCTTGGTTTGGATACGGAGGATATGCCGGCGGCCGCTTTGTCGTGCTTGCCGGTATCGGTCGCTACGATACCGGAGACATTCTAAGCAGTTGGGTTCAGCCGCTAATCGATACTGGAATTCCCGGATTCCTCGTTCTCATGACAGCGGTGATCGCCGTGTGGATTACCCTCCTGAAAGCAATCCGCGGTAGCATGGCAGACCCTGCAACCCGCCGGGTTTTGGTTGAGGCTACCTGCGTCATGACGATCATTCAAATTCGCTCCTTTTTCACGGGCAATCTTATCACGCATGATGCTATGCCCTTTCTCGTCGTGGTTGGTTGCGCTGAATTCGGCCGGCGTTTTACCAAGCTAAAGTTGACGTGTCCGTCGCTCGAGTAATGCAGCGTCTGTGAGTCCCATGTCTATGTACTTGTCGGGTTCTCTTGGAATTGCCGCGGCGGTTTCTTTGGCGGCTTTCGGCCAGACTGTTCGCGACGTATATGTGGATTCAGTGAAGGGCTCTGACTCCGCACTGGGATCACACAGTGAACCGCTCAAGAGTATTGCCCAAGCGACCGTCTTGGCAATGCGCAATTATGCCAATGGCATCGGAGCACGAATCCACGTCGCCCCTGGTGTTTATCGGGAGACTATTACTCTTAGGGGTACTTCGGCTACCAGCGGCCCCCAAATCATCTTCGAGGGCTCCCAGGTTGGTCAGACGGTTGTGTCGGGATCCGACGAATGGAAAGGGTGGCAGCAAGATGGGGCAAACTCTGAAATGTATGCGCATCGTTGGCCGTATCACTGGGGCCAGTGCCCGACCCTGCCGGGTTGGCCAGCACTTCAGGATATTGTAAAGCGCAGAGAGATGATCTTCTTGAACGGCGTACTGATGCGGCAAGTGGTCTCACGAGCTGATATGCGGCCCGGAACCTTCTTAGTCGACGAAAGCAGTAACGTTGTAAACATATGGGTGCCTAGTGGTACGGATATGAACGTGGCGACAATCGAAGTGTCTACACGGCCCACACTGTTCTATAGTGATCATGTGTCGAATCTCGCGATGAGCAGGATGTTATTGCAAAACTCAAATGCCTGCATGGCTTCGTCGCAATCTGCGGCCGTGATAATTGCCAATGCTGCTCATGTAACCATCGAACAGCTATCCGTCAACTGGAATAATTGGCACGGTTTAGCCTTGTACAACGTTGCGAACCCAACCGTTCGAGCAGTACATACAGATCATAACGGCGAGCTCGGGATGAACGGCGTACGCTTAAAGAATGCGACATTTGACGATGTGACCGCATCGAACAACAATTGGCGTGGTCAATGGGGCGCTTTTGATACTTGGGAAACTGGTGGCGCCAAATTCCTGCGGGTCCATGGTGGAGTGTTCACACATTTTGTAGCATCTAAGAACAACGGGCGGGGCATTTGGTTCGATACCGACAGTGCGGACCTGACGGTCGTACGGGGAGTGTTTGCCAACAACAGCCGAGACGGCATGTTCATCGAAAAGAGCCAGGGTCCGATTACAATTGCTGACAGCTGGATCTGTGGTAACGGCGATGCGGGCGTCCTGACCAATTCCGATCAGGTTAGTTTCGATCGCGTTAAAGTGCTCGGGAATCGCGCTTCTCAGATACTGGTCGACGGGCGGGGCGGAGCAGTCCGTGTGCAGGATTGGGAGACGTCTGAGTATCGCGTGATAACCCCAGCCCACCTTTCGCTGATCCGGGGTACGTACGCAGGAGTTAATAACGGAGCTCTCTTCAGCATTATCGCTCGCTCGCCCGATGAGATAAGCAAGTTCCTTGGGACGCTGCATGCGAGTCGCAATGTGTGGTACAAGGCTGAAGGCGCCGACGCGTTTCAGCTGCATATCGTGGGACGCAACTCGGAGGTCACAGACTTTATGGGGTGGAAACGTGTTAGCCGGCAGGATCAGGATTCACTCTTTTCCCCGACAGTGCTTGCAGCACAAGGAGCGTGTACCGACGAACCGTAACAAAGACCCTACTCTGACATTGCGGTATTCGGATGCCCATTACAGCGACGGGTCCTACCTGGGTCCGATTCCTCCGCAAGCCCAGTTGAAGCATGCGCATACTCATCACTGCCGTTAGCAGGTTTACAAGGCCTACTGGTATTTGTAAGCATGCTGCCAGTTTGGCCAGGGCGCTAGGTACCGTGCGCGGCATTGAGCGGGTAACGTTGCTAATCGGCCCGTGGCAGGTCAAGTACTTTGACGAAGCCTTCGGCGCTACGAGCTTTCCAAAAGTGTCTATCGTACCGGCCGCCCTTGACAATAGTTCACTCGACAGGAACAGGTGGTATCTTGCCAATCTTCCACAAGTGGCCAGGCGCGATCACTTCGACATCGTGCATCTGTCATTTCCTGCACCGGTTATCGCAAGAGCCGTCAAATCGGCAGTCGTAACGACACTCCACGACTTATATCCGTATGACTGCGCGCAGAACTTTGGGTTTCCTCAGTGTTATCTTAACCGGGCGGTACTCCGGATGTGTATGGCCAATACAGCTGGTGTAATCTGTGTCTCTGACGCGACTATGCGGCGAGCTGAAGCAATATTCGGCACTGCGTTTGTCCAAAAACGCAGACAAACGATATACAATGTCGTCGATCTGAGCTCCCACACGCCGATAAGGCCACCGTTCATCGAGCGTGATCGCCCTTTTCTCCTTACCGTCGGCCAGCATAGGAAAAACAAAAATCTTGATGTGCTGATACGTGCGTTCTCACAGTTGTTACACAAGCACCACGTAGCCTCCTATATCCGCCTTGTAATTGTTGGTTCGCCAGGTCCTGAGACGGAAAGACTAAGATCTCTGGTGTTGACGGAGCGCCTTGCTGATAACGTGCTGTTTGGCACGTCTTTACAGGAGGAAAACTTAAGGTGGCTGTATGCGAAGTGCGATCTGTTCGTCGTGGCGTCAGCCGTCGAAGGCTTTTGTATCCCACTTGTGGAGGCACGCCAGTTAGCGGGCCGCATTGTTTGCTCGGACATACCTGTATTACGCGAGTTTGCGGGCTCGCGCTGTGCGTTTTTTTCACTCGGCGGCGATGCAGAGAGGAACTTGTTTGTTTCCATTATAGCCTCGCTGTCGAGAGAGGCCAGCGTGCCTGAAGGCGCAATGGCTGAATTTTCGCCTGAATGTGTCGGTGCGCAGGTTGCCGACTTCTATGCTTCGGTTCTCGGCTCTTAGCGTGGCTGCCCTAGCCGTCTCAACCTAACATCCGGCGGTACTGCGCTGGGTTTAAGGTGTGGGCTGATGCCGCGCGCCTTTATGCGTCTGGCATCGACGAGAGCTAAGTGGCGGCGCGTTGATGGGAATTGGACGGACGGCCGCCTATGGTGGACCAGTAATATGTACAAGTATCAATCGCAGTACTCACACTCTAACCTAACGTGGGACATTCGCCGTATCCTCGCTGAGGTGTTCAAGGAGACTGCGGAACGGTGAAGGACCTAGGGAAGAAGGGCGTGCTCGGCGTTATGGTCGATGCTGTCGATTATGATGCAGCCATTGATCGGATCATGAGAGCGGCTCACGAAAGGCAGCCCTGTATTCTTTCAGCATTGGCGGTGCACGGGACAATGACCGGCGTCCTCGATGCCCGGCAGCGCTACAGACTCAATCGATTTGATTTGGTGGTTCCTGACGGTCAGCCCATTCGATGGGCTTTAAATCTTCTTTACGATTGCAGGCTCACCGACCGCGTTTATGGACCCGAGCTGACTCTTCGGCTCTTCTGTCACGCCGCGCGAGCCGATCTCCCAGTGTACCTGTATGGGACCACAGATGATATTCTCCAGGCGCTACAGGCTCGACTGCGTGTTAGGTGTCCAGACCTGAAGATAGCAGGTTCAAAGCCGTCGCTGTTTAGGGTATTGACGGAGAGTGAGAAAACGCTGGTCGTGCGCGAGATTCTAGAGTCAGGGGCGCGGATGGTCTTTGTTGCCCTGGGGTGTCCTCGTCAGGAAATTTGGGCTTATGAGAATAGAGATTGCCTTTCGATGCCGATCGTTGCTGTTGGTGCGGCCTTTCCGTTCATTGCGGGCACGCTCTCCCAGGCACCGTCGGTTCTTCAGAGGTGTGGACTAGAGTGGCTCTTCCGGCTGCTCCGGGAACCCAGGCGTTTGTGGCGACGGTATGTGTTTCTGAATCCGTACTACTTGTGTCTGTTGGCACTTCAGTGGCGCGGACGCAAGTTCGACAGCAGTGGGAGCCCTCCGGAGAAGGAAGTGCGTTTCGGATGATGTTGCGGATGCAAACGCCCTTTCAATTTCGCTCGCCTTGCGACTGGTGGCTCCAGCCCAGCACGCGGAATTATGCGCTCATGCTTTCCGCCAACGATCGACAAGAACCTGCGCTCCACTGACCACGGGCTTGGATGTTCCGGCGGAAAGCTGGGCCTCGACAACGGATACATCGAGAAGATCTCGCGTTCTTAACGACCAGGTGTTTGGATAGGGTTTTAGATAGAGATGATCTCCAACGAAACTGCCCTCTCGAGTGCGTTATGGGCATCTTTGGCCACGCAGATCTCAAGGCGTTGAGAGATTCCGTCGCGTAATACCGCCCCACGGTAGGCGCTTCGTAGCCGGTTTACGACAGGCCGACACAGACCGCAGCCTAGCAAGTCCGAGCGAGAGTTCTGCCAGAGAGGTCGCAACTGTGAGTACCGCAACTATTGCTGCACCGCTTCTACTTCATCGTACGCGCAAGACTCCGCTTGCACTTGGGGTGTTGGTAGCATGCGACACAATAGCGTTGGAGTTAGCCGTCATGCTCGCCGTCTTTGCGCGTGCTGCACTCAGTCCTGTTTTTCCAATTGCAATGGAGTGGAAAACGTTCGGCGGCGTGGCCTGTGGGGTTCTCGCGGTTCCGCTCGCATTCCATATGGTCGGTTTGTACCCTGGGACCGGTCTGACCGCAGTACAGCGACTCCGCTATCGGTATTATGCTGTCGGGCTTGTATTCACAGCCTTGATTCTGTGGAATTATGCTGTTGCAGGTGGGCAGTGGTCGCGCGGAGTCCTTGTCATCGCCGGCGTTCTTACGCTCATCATCTCGCCGTTGGCGGACAGCGCAGCGCGGCACCTGTTGATGAGACGGGGCTGGGGCGCGACTCCCGTATACATTCTTGGCGCTGGGGAAACCGGCCAACTGGTCGCTCGGATAATGCGCCGGGACCAATCGCTCGGATATTTGCCAGTCGGATTCTTTGACGACGACCCTGCTAAACAGCGGGAGATCATCGAAGAGATACCCGTTTTGGGCCGACTGCACCAGGCTAAATCCACAGAAGGCGAAGTCAAGACGGTGGTCTTGGCCATGCCTCGTCTCGAACGACTCCGAATGGCGCGCCTCATTCACGAACTGGACTTCCCGAACGTGATTGTCATCCTTGATCTATTGGGAATTCAATCGCTCTGGGTGGAACCGTTTGATGTGGGAGGGATGCTCGGGTTCGGCATCCGCAAGAATCTCCTCATCAGGCGAAATCGAATACTAAAGCGGATCTTGGATCTCGCCCTTGGCATTCCTCTTCTCATAGTAGTCGCGCCTGTGATTGCTGTGGCCGCTGTATTTGTCAAGCTGGCGGATCGAGGCCCTGCGCTTTTCACTCAGGAGCGTGAGGGGATGAACGGACGGCAAATGCGAATCCTGAAGCTTCGGACGATGTACGCAGACTCAGAGGCCGCGTTGCAGTGCTACTTTGAGCGGCACCCCACCGCGCGAGAAGAATGGTTGCGGTACTTCAAATTGAAGGATGATCCGCGTATCCTCCCTTACGTCGGAAAGACTCTGCGCCGCTTTAGTCTGGACGAATTGCCACAGCTCTGGCACGTCGTCCGAGGCGACATGAGCTTCGTCGGCCCGCGTCCGTTTCCTCAGTACCACATCGAACGGTTTTCTAGAGAGTTTCGCGAGTTGCGCAGCAGTGTCAAGCCCGGTCTGACTGGACTGTGGCAGGTTTCAGCCCGAAGTGATGGTGACCTCCTCACTCAGGAAGCACAGGACACGTACTACATCCGAAACTGGTCCTTGTGGCTTGACTTTTATATCTTAGCCAGGACGTTCAAGGCTGTACTATCAAGAAGAGGCGCTTATTAGAAAGGTGAGGTTAACTGCATTTATAAATTCCGGAGTCGCTGTGCTTATGTTGGGCGTCTGTGGTCGCCTGAAGGTAGCGGTTAGGTGCCCGGCATGTGCGCGACGAATCCCGGAACTCGCAGAGACGCGATCAACCACTGGGAGTGCATGCTGATTGGGTTGCGCAACCGGGATCTGCAGGCCTTGATTTTACGGAACCGACCGCCACGGCCAGCGAACGTCTCCGCCGCTGCGCCGCCATTAGGCCCAAACTGCGACGTCCTCCTCGTGCCGTCCACGGCGCAACGCATGCCGAAAGGGCCCGCTTGTATCTCAGGGGCTGATTCTTGTGTCTGCTAAAACCCGCGACCGCATTATCGTCTTTCGCGTCACCCAGGACGAATATCGCAGCTTGAAAGAAGCCTGCGCGTCCCCCGGGGCCCGTAATCTGTCCGATTTTACGCGCTCCGAAGTCCTGGCCGCCCTTCATTCCGGCTCCGTCGCCGAATACCTGACCCGCCGCTTCGAGTCGATCGAAACGCAAATCGCCACCATGCAGTCCGCCATTGCCCATCTCAACCAGAGCCTTGAAGGAGTGAGCCATGCCGCATCCGCCTCGCAGCGCTGACATGTCTGTCTTATCTCTGTTTATCTGTGTCCATCTGTGGTTGCTTCCCTCTATCTCGCCCGGGCAGAGCCGCCCGGCCTCCGTGCCCGAGTCCGCCGCCGCCAACCTCCCAGCCCAGCAGCCCCCGGCAACCACCGCACCCTCCCCCTCCGGCTACGTGCTCGGCCCCGACGACCAGATCTTGATCCGCGCGCTCGATGGCCTCGATATCGGTGACAAGCCCGTCCTCATCGGAACCAACGGCAACATCACCCTGCCTCTGATCGGACGGGTCCAAGCCGCCGGTCTTACCGTCGAGCAGCTCGAAGCCGAGTTGGACTCCCGCCTTAAAGCCTACGTGAAGGAGCCGCAGGTCTCGGTCACCGTGACTGAATTCCGCAGCCAGCCCGTCTCCGTTTTCGGCGCCGTCACAACTCCTGGCGTCGTCCAGCTCCGCGGCCGCAAAACCCTCTACGAAGTTCTTTCCATGGCTGGCGGTCCGCGTGAGACCGCGGGTTCCACCGTTTCCATCGTCCGCCTGTCGGAAAACGGCCCCATCCCCCTGCCTGGCGCGGGCCCCGACCCCACCGGCCGCTATACGAGCGCCGAGCTCGACATGCAGGAGATCCTCGACGGCAAACACCCAGCGGCCAACATCGAAATCAAGCCCCACGACGTAATCTCCGTCTCCCAGGGCAACGCCCGCATGGTCTACGTCGTTGGTGACGTGCAGCGGGCCGGAGCCTTCAACCTGGGCGGCCAGCGCACCATCTCGGTCCTCAGCGCGGTCTCCCTGGCCGGCGGGCTCGGACATACCGCCAAGCCGGAGAAAGCCCTTATCCTCCGCCCCACTCCGGACCCGCAGAAACATGAGGAAATCGCCGTGAACATCAAGCAAATTCTCGCCGGAAAGGCTGAAGACATTGGCTTGCGGCCCGAAGACGTTCTGGTTGTCCCCACCAGCAGCCGCAAAGCCTTCGCCGTTGTTCTTACCGGAACCCTGGCCGGCGCGGCAGGTGCCGCGATCTACGCGGGAGTAGTACATTAGCGAGCACGTTATGAGTGATCAACCACTGCTGGACGACCCCGGCCAAACGCCAGTCCTGTACAAGAACGCCGCGACCAATATGACGGCGCGGCCTCGTTACATCGAAGCGCCGCCGAGCGTTGTATTGAATGGCGAGGCTCCGCCGCTGCTACTCGAGTATTGGTACATGCTCCGGCGCCGCAAAGGCGCGCTGCTCCTCATCGCGTTCGCCGGCCTGCTCGCCGGCCTTCTCCTCACCCTACCCCAAACCTCGGTCTACCAGGCCCGCACCGTCCTCGAGATCCAGAACCTCAACCAAAACTTCCTCAACATGCGCGACGTGAGCCCCACCGCGCAGGAAGGTTCGAACCCGCTCGAAACCGACCTCCAGACCGAGATCGGCATTCTCCAGAGCGAATCCGTCCTCAAACAGGTCATAGCCAAGCTCGACTTGGCTACGCGCCTCCCTGCCCAGCAGGAGAAAAGCCGTCTCGCCGCCTGGCGCAAAGCCCTGCGTCTCCCCGAACCTCGACCGGCCCTCACCGAAGACGCCCTCCTCCGTCAGGTCGCGGCCAACCTCAAAGTCCGCCCCCAGCCCAACACGCGCTTGGTCGAAGTCCTCTACGATTCTCCCGACCCCGCCCTCGCTGCCGATATCGCCAACACCCTAACCGCCGAGTTCAGCCGCCTGAATCTCCAGTCCCACTGGCAGACCACCCAGCAGACCGGCGACTGGCTCAAGCAGCAAATGGAAGGTGTCCGCATCAGCCTCGAACAATCCGAAGAGCAGCTCCAGACTTACGCCCGCACCGCGGGTCTGCTGTTCACTGCCGAGAAGGACAATGTTGCCGAAGAGAAGCTCCGGCAGCTTCAGCAGGAACTTTCCAAGGCTCAGTCCGACCGCGTCAGCTGGCAGTCCAAGTACGAGCGGGCGGCCACCGCTGCTCCCGATTCGCTTCCCGAAGTCCTCGATGACGCCACCCTCAAGGACTACCAAGTCAAGCTCACCGACCTCCGCCGCCAGCTTGCCGAGCTTTCCTCTACCCTCACTCCGGCCCACCCCTCCGTCAAGAAAGTCCAGGCGCAGGTTACCACCCTGGAAACTGCCTCGGAAAAAGAGCGTGCCAACGTCACCCGCCGCATCCAGAACGAGTTCGAGTCCGCGCAGCGCCGCGAGCGGCTGCTCGCCATGAGTTACGATGCCCAGGCCCGCCTGGTGGCGGAGCAGGCCGCCAAGGCCACCCACTACGACATCCTCAAGCGCGAGGTGGATAACAACCGCCAGCTCTACGACTCCATGCTCCAGCACGTCAAGGAGGCCGCCGTCGCTTCCGCGCTACACGCCAGCAATGTGCGGGTGGTCGATCCGGCCAGACCGCCTACGCGGCCGTATAAGCCGAACTTTGTTCTGAACTCCGTACTCGGCCTACTTTCCGGCGGCTTTTTCGGAATCGTCTTCATCGTCCTGCGAGAGCGTGGGGACCGGAGCATCCAGGCCCCTGGCGAGGCGTCGCTGTATCTCGACGTGCCCGAATTGGGCGTAATCCCTTCGGCCGATGCGGAACGCAGCCGAAGCTTCGCGTATTATCACCAGGCAAGGAGCGCGGAGACGAAGAAAACGGAAAAGGAGAATCGGAAAAGTCCGGTGGAGCTGGTCACCTGGCAAAGGAGGCCGTCGGTGCTGGCCGAGTCCTTCCGCTCCACCCTGGCCTCCATTCTGTACACCGGAGAGAACGGCAACCGGCCGCGCGTGATCGCCCTCACTAGCGCCAATCCGCGGGAAGGCAAGACGACGGTGGCGAGCAACCTGGCACTGGCGCTGGCGGAGATCGGCCGGCGAGTCCTCCTGATCGACGGAGACCTGCGCAAGCCGCGATTGCACGAAATCTTCAAAGTGTCCAATGAATGGGGGCTGAGCGATCTGCTGGATGGAACGAAGCCGCCCGAGGGATCGGAAGCCATGGTGGCCGGGACGGGTTATCGGGACCTCTACGTGTTGCCCGCAGGCTCGGTGGCTTCCAGCATCTCAAACCTGCTCCACTCGCCACGCGCGTTGGAACTCCTAAAACGAATGCGGCAGGAGTTCGACATGGTGATCATCGATACGCCCCCCATGCTCCAGATTCCGGACGCGCGGGTCCTGGGACGGCTGGCGGATGGCGTAATTCTGGTGGTGCGTTCGGCCCGGACCACGAAGGAGACCGCAGCGACTGCTAGCCAGCGGTTGGTGGATGATGGCACGCGGGTGCTGGGAACGGTGCTGAACGAATGGGATCCGCGGAAGACGAGCTATCCCCGTTTCGAATACGGGTACGCTCCGCATTACTACCAGGGGAGCCGGTCGTAAAGAAACCTATAGCAGTGCGAAAGCCAGGAAGTGAGCAGCGACGCCGAAACCGGCGCCTGAAGCTTGCCTAGCGGCTAGGGTCCGCGAGCTTTTGGCGGGCACTGCGCCGGCGGATAACGGTTGACCCTTAATCCAAATAAACGTGAAGGCCAGCCGAATCGAATTGGGGAAGGGCGGACCCGTTCTAAGGCGAAGCGGCCCGATCTTCCAGCGAGCCTCAACATAGAGAATCGACCGGGTGATCGAGGGATGCCGCTGCAGAAAAGCTGCAGATGGAAGCCGCAGCGCCGAACTGGGGAATGATCATGATCGAGTTGAACCTAAAAGAACGAGCCATCCCCCTGCCGACCACGGGTATGGAAATAGCTTGCTCTACTATAAGCTTCGATGAACCCTATGACTGCCGTAGAACCTGGCGACTGCGCCCGAACGACTCAGACAAACGATCCGGAGCAATTGCGTCGTCACCGGGCCGGACGACTATTCTCCGCATGGGGCACAGCAGCCCCTTCCAAAATCGCAACCCTCCTCGTACAAGCTATTGCGGTCCCAATTGTATATCGTTCTTTAGGACCAGCCCAGTTCGCGGGCTATGCCGCCGTCACCGCTGTTGTCTCCATCTTCAATTTCCTCAATCTAGGAATGGGAGGGGCCCTTGTCACTCCCCTCGCCCAAGCAGTTGCTGACGAAGATAGGGAACGTGAAGCAGGCCTCCTCCGCTCGGCGCTCTTTCCACTCGTCGCCCTTACATTCACTGGGTTACTAATCGCGTTGCCTGTGCTTTTGCTTTTGTCGCCCCGGGCACTGTTTGGACTTGCCGCCACAGCAACATCCGGGCCGGCGATACGCGTTGCATCGGTCCTCGCATGTATTGGAACCCTAGCCGCCATACCCCTGTCAGTATTTGAGAGTGTTCGCCAAGCTTACCAAGAACTACATATCAACAACCTCTTAAACGGGCTATCAAACGGCATTCTGTGTCTAGGCTTGCTTCTGGCTTCGTGGATCGAGCCAACTCTCCCCGCCTTTGTAGCGGTGACAGTTCTTGGACCGCTGGCCGCCCGCATTCTCAACGCTCTGCTTCTCTTCCGCAAGCGTTCCTATCTCTTTAACGTCAGCCAAAGCTTCTCCTGGTTGCAGACCCGACGCCTCGTCCGTGACGGGCTTAGTTACGTAGGGGCCGTGGGTATAGGAAACCTCCTAATTTACCAATGGCCTGTCTATTACATGGCGCGCACCCGCGCTCCTCTCGAAAGCTCCAGTTTTGCGGTTCTTGTGCAGCTGATCATCTTCATTCTAGCGTTCGGCACGAGCTTTGCACTGCCGCTATGGGGCGCCATTGCTGATGCAGTGGCTCGGGGGGACTACCGCTGGATAAAGACCGTTGTCCGGCGTGCCCGCCTCGCTTCACTAGTCTACGGCTTCTGCGGACTCCTGGCGTTGGGCTTCTCAACAAATGCCATTCTAACTCTCTGGCTGCATAGACCTTTCCACACGGGCGGTGCACTCTGCTGGCTGGCTGGATTCTACGTCTTCGCGGCTATGTGGGAAAATATCCATTGGCCTTTGGCTCTCGGTCTCGGGGCAATGAGGCCAGCTTCCAGCGCGGTTTTCTGGCGAGCTATCGCTTTTGCGGTTTCAGTTCCTCTTGTAATCTCCTATGGGGCTCCAGGCCTGATGGTCGCACTTAGTGTTTCCGTCATCGCTCTAACCGCGTGGTATTACCCGGTGCTGCTTGGCCGAGTGCTTGTTCGTCAGCGCATGATCAAGGAGATCTGATTGTTAGATCACACGAGGGCGATTTTCATTGCTGACGAGAGTGCCCATGCATTCGGCCAAAGGCGTTCGCCGACCTCCTCCCCAATTCGGCCTGATCGCCTCCTACCGCCGGTGAATGTGTGCGCTGACGTCACGAACTTGAGGTTGCGCAACTTCGACGGTGCGCGCACGACCCTCTTCGAATGGGCCCCAGCAGTGCTCTACATCGCATTGCTCTATTTCCAGCCTCTCACTCGCTATTTACTATCGCGCGAGGTCGGGGAACTAGCGAACGCCGGGGTCCTCCTGGTTGGCGTTTTCAACGCGGTCACGAGAGTGAGAATAAGAAGCAAGTTCCATCCTCTCGCGGCCGCAATCGTGGGCGCACTATTTGTTTGCTTAGTAATGCTCTCAGGCCTCTTCAACCAAGTTCCAGGGTACGCGCTGGCCCTAAGTTTATATCGAATCATTTCGGCTTGTCTGGCGTTTATCCTCCTTGCGGCAACTGCCCGTAGCCGGACCGGCATCTGGGCGATATGCTCAACTCTCGCTATCTGTGCGGCTATCAACGCAGGTGTTGCACTCTGGGGTGCGGCTACGCACCAGACGCTATTCGGCGTTACGACCAACGAGGTAGGTCCGGCGGCATTCGGATATGATCGGACACTTGGTAGAAGCGGCGGTGTGTGGGGAGACAACTATTGTGGAATATTCAACCTGCCCGGAATTCTTGCAGCGCTGGCGCTTGCATACCATCGCAAATACATACTACTAGCCTTCGGTATGCTTGCCATCGGAATGGCGGGGACGGTAGTAAGCTTCTCTCGCGGTTCTATCCTATCAGCCGCCGTTGGTACATGCGCCTTCCTGGTTCTTGGCATGGGCAAACTAAGCCCCAGTCGGGTGTTCGGAATGATATTGCTCCTGGTCACGGCCGTCGGGATTGGTGTGGCCAGTTCGAGCTATTTTCTGCGTCTCCTGCCGCGCGACCTCCAGGCCTATACGGCGGACCGGTTTAGCGAGAAGGGTGTAGCCAGCGATGGCCGCAACGCCCTCTATAAGCATTACATAGAGGAAGCCGGTGAACACCCCTTGATGGGCAGCGGGCCAGGTCACATCCTCGCCGAAGTGGGGTATGACATTAGCAAAAACAACATCAATAAAGGGTATGGTTTTCCCCATAATTCCTTCTTGGATGTTGCTGTTGAGTTTGGCATCCCAGGGCTTTGCCTGTTTGCGTTAGCAATTCTCAGCCCCCTAGCCGACATTAGAGCAGCCCGTGCGGATGTCCACATCGCGCACCTCTATGCCTGCTATGTGGGAGTTCTAATTTCATCCATGACGGTTAGTATTCCATATATGCCGTTTCTGTGGGGTCTGGCGGGCGCGATCGTCGGTGCCGCTCACACAAGAGCCGGCCGGGGCGTCCAGGCCATAGGCTTCCGTCAGGCGGGGTAACATGCCACAACTAATATCGATCTCTGAGAGTGCCGTACCACTCGTGCGTCCTTCTTGCGTGGACCTAGTCAGGGCCCGAGTTAACAAGGTCTTAGTAATAAGGTCGCTCTTAAGCATGGCTCAGGCGGTGGCCACGCAACGTATTCACGTGACGATGCTTGGACTGGAGAACCAGACCGCTGTTGTTGCGCTCGATGACGGTAGGCAGACTGTGGAGCTCCTTCCGGAGGCTCTGGCCGACCGAAGAACGATACTTTCCAGATTTCATGATGCCATCGTACTGGCAAAAGTCCTTCGATCCGAAAGGCCGGGTATTGTCCACGTCAACGCCCTAAGCGACCTGCTGGTCACCTTCGGCGTAGTCCATCTTACGAATCTCCGAGCCAGTAGGCCGGCGATTATCGCCATGTCACACTGTCCGGAAACTTGGACGGTCCCGTGGCGCGCGTGGTTGGCGGCAAAGGCCATGCGGCTGTTCGCTGACGGCGTTGTGTCGCTTGCAACAACTCATACTGATAGACTTGTCAACCTAGGAATCGCGCGAGAGAGGATAGTGACGATTCCAAATCCATACGACATGGAATTGATGCGATCGAGAGAGACGATGTGCCGCCAGTCACCCTCGCCCGGAGCGCCGCCAAGGATCGCATATGTCGCGGGCATCTGCCGGCGAAAGGCTCAGGACGTGTTGATTCGGGCCGCTTCACTGATCGTCAGAGAATATCCTGACGTCCATTTCGATCTTGTTGGTGGGGTATTACCTGGCGAGAGTGCGTATTCGAGCAGGCTTCACGAGATAACGGCTGAACTGAAACTCGGCGATCGGGTTCACTTTGTGGGAGCGGTGAATCATCAAAAGGTAATGGCGCTGCTTGCAAACAGCGCGGTCGTTGCGTTCCCCTCGCGAGGGGAGATGATGCCGCGTGGTGTGATAGAAGCAATGTCACTAGGCAAACCTGTCGTAGCGTCCGCTGTTGACGGTATTCGCGACCTTATCCAAAACGGTACTAGCGGAATTCTGGTGCGGCCCGACAGTGTTGGCGAGCTAGCCCAAGCGCTATGCGCTCTGCTTGGGAATTCAGCCACGGCGAGGAGTATAGGGATGGCGGGTCAAAGACGCGTGATGGAAGTCTGCTCGCCGTACAGGGTCGGTAAGTCTTACCGAGACTTTTGCGAATCGATTGTCAATGGGATGTGACGTTGTGGTCAATTGACTAGTCACCACACCTAGCAGCGTGCCGAAATGCGAATAGTTTTTGTTTCTAGTGTCTTCCCGCCGGAACCTGAGCCGTCCGGGGTCATGGCGCGTGAGCTCGCATCCCGCCTGGGGCGCGATGGTCACGAGGTCACCGTCATTGCACCATTTCCCAACCGTCCGCGCGGCCGCCTCTACCCCGGTTTTCGCCGTCGACTGCGCTTCATCGAAGACGGTGAAGCCCCGTATAGGCTGGTGCGGTGTGCAAGCTGGCTTGTGGGGGAGCGTCGACGAATATTCAACCGCATATTGGAGAACCTGACATTTGGACTCTCAGCCACGTGGGCGGTGTGGCGTGAACCAAAACCGGACGTGATTCTCGTCGAGACCTGGCCGCTCGCTTGCGTGCAGTTGCTCGCTTGCCTGGCACACCTGCTGCGAGTCCCTTGGTTGTACTACGTCAAGGACATTTATCCCGAGGCCGCAGAGGGGATAGGTCTGATAGCAAGGAACGGCGCGCTGGCACGTTTCTGCAGGTTCTGGGATAGATCTCTTTGCATGTCCAGCATCAGGGTGATCGTGATCTCGCAAAGCATGTGCGATCTTATGGCCAGCACCCGGCGTCTTCCAAACGAGCTATTCACGGTGATTGCCGACTGGATAGACCCATCAGGCTTCGTTCCACAGGCAGTCTACAACACCTGGCGGCGGGAGCAGAGCATCCCTGATGATGCGTTTGTGGCGATGTTTGGAGGTACTCTCGGTCAGGTCAGCGGCGTAGAGGTTCTCGTGGAAGTGGCTGCCTTGCTCCGCGACAGGCCGAACATCCTTATATTGTGCATTGGCGAGGGGGTGCGGAAGCAGCAGATGATCGCGCGGTGTCGTTCGCTTGGGCTCGACAACATCCGGTTTCTCCCCTTTCAGCCCAAAGAGCGCGTCGCCGAGGTTCAGGGTGCAGCCAACGTTACGATTCTGACAGTGCGGCCCGGGTATTCGGACGCGAGCGTGCCCTCGAAGCTGATCAGCTATTTTGCCGCAGGCCGTCCAGTGATCTGCGCGGCGCCAAGCGGTAGCTCGGTCGCTCGCATCGTGTCAGAAGTTGGCGCTGGCATTGTTACCAAACCGGGGGATACTACCGCGCTAGCGCGTGCGATTGTTGAATTTGCGGCGGATTCGGCTCGCGCTGAGGGAATGGGAAGAGCCGCACGAGAATACTTTGAGCAGCATTTCACCCTGGACCGAGCGTACAGGCAGTTTTCAGCGACTCTGAAGGAAACGGTGCAGAAAAGCGGCGTTACGGCTTCCGTGAAATAACTGTGCCAGAGTTTTCGTCGAGAAGTTCAACAGCACGAAGATCGCTAGGCGAGTGCTGATGATTGGAACATTCAGCGGGGGCAAGACGGGAGATCTCTCGCAGATCGCCGCCATGGCCCGCGTCCGCGACCTCCTGATCGTTTCAGTACTGATGCTGGTTCTCTCGCCGCTAGTGCTGTTCTGCGCGCTGCTGGTGCGCCGGTCATTACCAGGGCCGATACTCTTCCGACAACGCCGGCTGGGACTGCACGGCCGCCCGTTCACGCTGCTCAAGTTCCGCAGCATGATTCACAACGCCCCCGATATTCGGAACTTAGATGGCTCCGCTTACACAGGCGACGACGATTCGAGGGTAACGAGAGTAGGCCGATTCCTCCGGCGAACCAGCCTCGACGAACTCCCACAACTCTTTAATGTGTTCCGCGGCGACATGAGCCTTGTCGGCCCTCGACCTGACCAACTGGATCAAATCCGGTTCTACACCGAAACCGAGAAGCGCAAGTTGCTGGTAAAGCCCGGCATCACCGGCCTCGCCCAGATCAGCGGGCGCAACAACATACCCTGGGAGCGCCGCAAAGCGCTGGATGTCGAGTACGTTGACCGCCAATCCTTCTGGCTCGATCTGTCCATACTTGCCAGGACAATCCCTTACGTGTTCCTGAAAAAGGATATTAACACCGATGGCCGCCACTCAAGTTCGCGCGCTACAGCTTCGCATTGAAACGTCCGCCGGTACCGCCGTCTGGCGCACTCTGGAGTGGGACACCGAGCAGTTTGGCATTCCTGCGGGGCGGCTGGAGCTGCTCGATGCTTCCGGCTCGTACGCCGAAGCTCGCGCTCGAAAGCGCGAGTTGCTTGCGTTGGTGCTCGACGAATGCCGCGCAGCCGGCATCCGGCATCTGTCCGCTCGCGTAGACACTGGAGACTTCACCACGATCCATGTGCTCGAGGAGGCCGGTTTCGAGTTGGTCGATGGCATTCAGACCTTCGTGCTTTCATTGAATGGAAATCACGCCTCGGCGCCTCCCGGTACCCGCCTATTCGAACCCAGGGATTTGCCTGACGTCCTCGAAATCGGCAGGACTGCTTTCATTTTCGACCGCTTTCACGCCGACCCGGCGCTTTCACAGGCGGTCGCCGACCAAGTCAACGAATGCTGGACTCGGAACTGCTGTCTCAAAATCGCCGCCGACGCCGTAGTTGTGGCTGAAGAAGACGGTCGCGTCGCCAGCTACGTAACCTGCAGAGTTGATCGCAAAGCAGGGCACGGAATCATCATCCTCGTGGCCACTGCCGGATGGGCTCGTGGGAGAGGCGCCGCTCGCCGCGCGAGCTGGGCCGCTCAGCACTGGTTCGCCGAGCACGGGCTGAAGACCGTCGAGGTTGGAACGCAGCTCCGTAATATCCCCGCTGCGCGCCTCTATGAAGGCCTTGGGTTCCGCCTAATCCGTACCAATCTCACGTTCCGAAAGATCATCTGATGCGAAACTCGTTTCTTCCATACTGTCTCCCTTCCATTGGTGAGGAGGAGATCGCGGAGGTCGCCGATAGCCTCCGTTCCGGGTGGGTGACTACCGGTCCGAAAGTCAAACGGTTCGAACACGAGTTCGCGGCGTACGTTGGCGCAAAGCACGCCATCGCCGTGAACTCTTGCACCGCCGCGCTACACACGTCGCTGGCCGCGCTGGATATTGGCCCAGGCGACGAAGTCATCGTGCCCACCCTGACGTTTTGCGCGACCGCCAATGTCGTGATTCATTTGGGCGCTACGCCCGTGATCGTGGATGTGGACCGGAACTTCCACATTTCGCTCGAAGCGCTGCGCCGGGCGATCAACCCGCGCACAAAGGCAATTGTTCCCGTGCACTACGGTGGCCAAGCTTGCTCTCTCCGGGAAGTCTTGGCCCTTGCCGACAGCCGTCGTATCCCGGTGGTCGAAGATGCGGCCCATGCCGCCGGGGCCGACTACGAGGGAGACAGGATCGGGTCGCACGGTCGCGCTGTGTGCTTCAGCTTTTACGCAATCAAGAACATGACGACCGGCGAGGGCGGGATGATCACTACGGACGACGACGATTTGGCCGCACGCATGCGCCTACTCTCATTGCACGGGATGAGCCGCGACGCCTGGAAGCGATACACGGAGGCCGGCTCGTGGTACTACGAAGTCCTCGAGCCTGGCTACAAGTACAACATGACTGACGTTCAGGCCGCGCTCGGTATCCATCAGTTGCGCCGACTGGACGGTTTTATCCGGCGCCGGCAGGAGATCTCGGCAATGTACGACGAAGCGTTTTCCGATTTGCCTGAGATCCTCCTGCCACCGCGACTACGTGGACGAAACCACACGTTTCACCTCTATCCGATTCGGCTGCAAGCGGACCTGTTGGATCTAAACCGATCGGAATTCATCAATGAGCTGCGTGCCCGCAACATCGGCACCAGCGTCCATTTCATTCCACTACACCGGCACCCGTTTTACCGAGATAGGTACGGCTACCGGCCAGAGCAGTTCCCGGTCGCCGAGGAAATCTACCAGGGGCTGCTCTCGCTTCCTCTTTACCCCAAGATGACCGACCAGGATGCAGACGATGTGGTTGCTGCCGTCCGGGAAATTGTCGACGCTTACCGCATCTCCGCTGGCCAGTTCTGCGAGAAAGGAGTCTCAAGTGCTGCGATCCCTGCGGAGCTTTAGGTGGCGCGAAGCCGTTCCCCGGATGGCGGCGGACTTCCTGATTGTGCACGGCAGCATGATCGCCGCCCTGGCCTTGTCGGTGGTTTATCAAACGGGAGTCGGCAACGGCACCGCGGCTAAAGCCATTGTCTCGGGTTTTCTGCAATACTACACCGCCTTCTTCTGGATGCTCTCTCCGATATTCATTGTCGTGTTTCTTTTGAACGGATTCTACACGCAGTCGCGAGCTTACGCCGGAAAATACAAGGCATTGGTAATTTTCCGTGGTGTCCTGTTAGCCTCCATGGTCTTCTTCATCGCCAACTTCCTGCTCTTTGGCAAAGAGAAAGTCGGCCGGAGCGTAGCGTTGCCGTTCATGGCTTTCGCCGCTGTGGGAGCTGCCACGGTCCGGATACTCAAGGACTTCCTCGAGAAGCGCTACCTGGTGAAGCCCAAGACCGCACTTTCGTTTGCCCCTCACCGCGACTGGGTATTGGTGGTGGGCGGAGCCGGGTATATCGGCTCGCTTCTTGTCGAGCGTCTTCTTGAAAAAGGTTACCGGGTCCGTGTCCTCGATAGCCTCCTGTACGGCGACGAACCGCTGCGGCCGGTCAGAAGCCATCCGGATTTCGAACTGATTGTAGGCGACTGCAGGAACATCCAGGACGTGGTTAGAGCTGTGCGCGGCGTGGAATCCATTATCCATTTGGCCGCTATTGTCGGCGACCCGGCGTGTGATCAGGACCGCGAGCCGGCCCTGGAAACCAACTATGCCGCTACCCGAATGCTCATTGAAATCGCCAAGGGGCATGGGGTAAGCCGCCTTGTTTTCGCTTCGAGTTGTAGCGTCTACGGGGCTACCGACGTCGAGATGGATGAGAACGCGGCAGTGCTGCCGATCTCGCTGTACGCCCAGACCAAGGTTGACTCCGAGCGCGCTCTTCTCGAAGCGAGAAGCGACATGTTCCACCCCATCATTCTGCGATTCGCTACGGTTTTTGGGCTTGGATATCGACCCCGCTTCGACCTTTTGGTCAATTTGCTTACCGCGAAGGCCCGCCAGGAAGGCGTGATTACGATTTACAACGGCCAGCAGTGGCGTCCCTTCATCCATGTGCGCGATCTGGTAGAGGCTACCGTTCGAGTGCTGGAATCGCCGGTCCGGCTGGTGAGCGGCGAGGTGTTCAATGTGGGCGATGCGCGATTGAATCACACGCTCACTGAGGTCGCGGACGTGATTCGGGATGCCTTCCCGAGCGTTCGGGTTGAGCACGTCGATAATTCCGACCGACGGAACTATCGCGTCAATTTCGACAAGCTGCTCAGTCGTACTGGCTTCAGCGCACGTTATACACTGCGCGACGGCGTGGAGGAGATCAGGAAGGCTTTTGATGAGCGACTGATTACGGATTACACGGATCTCCGTTACAGCAACCAGCGCTACCTGAAGGCAATGGGCAGCCCGGGTCACAAAGCGGAAGAAGACGCGCTGGTGATGGCCGCTTTCTCGAATCACCGCCAGAATCACCCGACAGTCGCCACTGCTCAGGCGGCTTCCGCGTAGCCCCCGCGTCCTCCGATGTCATCAAATTTCTCAAATGTAGTGAATATCGTTCAGATTCACAGGGTATTCTCGGCGCGAATTGATCTCATGGTGGCAGCCCGGCGAGAAGCCATATGACGAACGGCGGGCGAATCGAGGAATCAGCGGCGGCTGCTCGGTAGAAAGAGTAGGAATCTCATCGGGCCATCGGTTTGGTCACGAAGAGATGAAGGAAGACATCGAGCCCCTAAAGCATGTCGGCGCCGAGCGTGGCGTGGCAAGACTTATCTCGCGCAGTGAGTGAATTGTGCCTGAGTGCAATCCAAGCTCTCACGTGCTCCGTAGGGCCTTGACGGGCGACACTAGCGGCAGTCCTGGCGGCAGTGGGGTAGTCCGGCGATCCCCTTGCGTCAGTACTAGGCTCGCGTTCGCGTGACACGAACAGAATTCCGGAGGAAGTCCATGGACGGAACAATGACGAAAGTGTTAGTTGGCGGCGCCGGTGGCTTCATCGGCGGCCACCTTGTCAAACGCCTCAAAGCCGAGGGCTTCTGGGTCCGGGCAGTAGATCTGAAGCCTCACGACTTCGCCGCGCCCCCGGCTGACGAATTCATTATCGGCGACCTGCGCGACCAGTCCGTCGTCCGCCAGGTGGTCCAGGGAATCGACGAGGTCTACCAGCTTGCGGCCGATATGGGCGGGGCCGGATATGTCTTCACCGGGGAGCACGATGCCGCCATCATGCACAACTCCGCCGCCATAAACCTCAACTGCCTGGAGTATGGCCGCCTTGCCGGCGTGAAGAAGTTCTTCTACTCCTCTTCCGCCTGCATGTACCCGGAGTACAACCAGCTCGACCCGGATAATCCGAAGTGCTCAGAGGATTCCGCCTATCCGGCCGCGCCGGATAGCGAGTACGGCTGGGAGAAGCTCTTCAGCGAGCGGCTATACCTGGCCTATATGCGGAATTACGGCATTCCGGTCCGCATCGCCCGCTTCCACAATATCTTTGGTCCGGAAGGCACTTGGGACGGCGGCCGCGAGAAGGCGCCGGCGGCTCTGTGCCGCAAGGTGGCGCAAATTCCCAACGGAAGCGAAATCGAAATCTGGGGAGATGGTCTGCAGACCCGTTCGTTCCTCTACATCGACGAATGTCTCGAAGGCGTCCGCCGCCTCATGGACTCAAATTTTCCGGGCCCCGTGAACATAGGATCGGAAGAGATGGTGACGATCAACCAGCTTGCGGCTGTGGTCATGGACATTGCGGGCAAGAATTTGACCGTGCAGCATGTGCCCGGACCCCTTGGCGTCCGCGGTCGCAACTCGGATAACCGTTTGATCCGCGAGATGCTCGGCTGGGCGCCTTGTCGTCCCCTCCGTGAGGGCCTTGAGAAGACCTACTCTTGGATCTCCGCACAGGTTAATGTGACGGTGCGCGAATTGGTGGCGAGCTAAGAAAAAACAGGTGAGCCCTATGCTTCCACAAGGCGGACGGCCCCCCAACTTCGCGACCGTACGCAGTTGACGGCTGCGGCAAGCCAGACGCTCACCCAGGGCAATGCGATGCCGCACAACCGCTGGCGATGTCGCAGCAATGCTGGCCCCGCGGGGATATCACTCCGGCTCCAAGTTAGAGGCGCTGTTGCTTCGCCACGAGTCCCGGCCCGAGTGGCCTACCCGGTACGCCTTGAGGTCTGCAGTTTAGTGAATCTCGTGGCCGCCGCCAAGTTCTTGACCCTTCCTCCGTTGGGCTCAACCCTGCCCAGCGGGTACCGCTATTGGCGAAGAGTGGGCTTGCCGACTCAATTTGCTGGCGCACTGGCCACAGAGAAGATGGCGTCGAGCTGCTGCCCCAACTGGATGCGAGCTGATTCTAGCGCCGCCGGATCGCGCGCCCAATTCGTCCAGTCGGGCCCAACGATGGCCGCGACGCCCAGTGCCCAAAAGCCATAGCCCTGCGTCTTCAGCAGTTCCACATACTCGTAGTCTTCCACGCCGTCGCGGAGCCATTTGAGACGCATCGACGGTGCCACTCCCTGGATTCCCACTGTGCTACCGGGGTACACGAGCATACCCTCGCCCGGGTAGTTGTTCGAGCCAAACTGCCCCGTGTTATTCACCTCGTTCCAGGGGTCGCTTGACCAGTCGTCTACTCTCCAGTAAAGCAGGCCGGACAAACCAAGACTCTGGCTGATAAACCCGGGCTGAATCCGGAAATTGATCGGTGCAAAGTCGATCTCCCACTTCGGAGAGTAGGTATCTTGCACTTGCGCGTTATACGACCACACCTTGTCGCCTTTGGCGAGCACGTACTGCACATTGCTGACTGCGGCGTTGTACATGTTTGGTAGGAGCGTCCAGATATCCACGGCGGAACGCCCACTCCCGGACCCATCATCATAGAGTTGCGGCACCGGCGTCATAGTGACTAGGTTGTCAAGGCCAGCCTGATGCAGATTATAGGCCCATTGCTGGAGCGTGGGATAGAGATTCGTGCAGGCGTCGATCTCATCGGCAGTGTAGTTGTACAGGTACAGGCCAGGCTGTTGAATTGCTACAGCCGCCTGCAACTCAGTGACCGAGGGGGCAGGCGACATGGTGCAGTTGCCGTAATAGGCTCCGCTGAAAAACTGGCCATACCAGGTTCCGCTGTAGTACCCGAGATCGGTTTGCCCGAGTCCGAAGTTATTGATGAGGACAGGTTGGTTACCAGGCGGGACTAGTAGTGGGGCCAGCTTGTTGCGCGCTAACTCCTCCTCGGCCTGGAGGCTATCGGCCGTCCAAAACGACAAACTGGACCTTAGCGATGGTTGCAGCGGCAGCGTAAAATTCCAAACAGTGAGAATGATTTGCCCAGTGAAACTTCCCTGATTGCTGGTCACCGTATATGTACCGTAGTATTGTCCGGAAACTGCCGTGATGGGCACAGAAACATCGACCCAGATCGGCTGGTTCTGGCCGGCGGAGATGCTGAAAGGTACGGCCTGAATCGTGCCGCCGGTGGCGGGAAGCCCCGTAGAAGGGTCCACAAAGGGTATCAAACCGTCGGGATACCAACCGGCGCCAAGGGGCTGGTTCGAACCTCCCAAGTCTGGGCTCGATGGCAAGACGAGAACGTACTGCTCACGAAACAAGCTAATGTTGCTTTTTGCTATAGTCTGCCCACCCGCACTAATCAGATCGGAAACGGTAACGTTCACATTCGTCAACCCGCCGGTAGGAGCCTGTGTGATGATTTGGAATGATTCGTATTCGCCACGTCCCGCCCACATCTGTGCTGTAGTGCTCGTGCCAGCCGCATCCGCCGGCCCGACCCGATACAGGCTGCCGACGGCCCACACTATAGGGCCGTTCTGGGAGAGGGGGCTAGGCTGGAGGTAAACTAAGGCGCTAGCCGATTGGGAGGGCTCGGCCGTGCTAGCTGCTGTCACGGTGACATTCTGTGCGCTGGTGATGGAGGCCGGCGCCGTGTAGACCCCAGTACTCGAAATGGTCCCCACGGCGGGACTCAACGACCACGTGATTGCGGTGTTGGAGGTGCCGGTAACGGTTGTCCCAAACTGCTGGCTCGATGAAGCATATAGGGCAACGTTGGAGGGGCCCACCGTGACCGTCACCGGAGGGTTGAGGCTGATGGTAGCGATGGCCGATTTCGTCGGATCGGCTGTACTAGTGGCCGTCAGCGTGACATTCTGCGTGCTGGTGATGGAGGCAGGCGCCGTGTAGACCCCAGTACTCGAAATGGTCCCCACGGTAGGAGCCAACGACCACGTGACTGCTGTGTTGGAAGTGCCGGTAACGGTTGTCCCAAACTGCTGGCTCCATGAAGCATATACGGCAACGTTGGAGGGGCCCACCGTGACCGTCACCGGAGGGTTGAGGCTGATGGTAGCGATGGCTGATTTCGTCGGATCGGCTGTGCTAGTGGCCGTCAGCGTGACGTTCTGCGTGCTGGTGATGGAGGCAGGCGCCGTGTAGACCCCAGTGCTCGAAATGGTTCCCACGGCGGGACTCAGCGACCAGGTGACTGCCGTGTTGGAGCTGCCTGTAACCGTAGCCGTAAACTGCTGCGTCTGCAAAACAGTCAGGGAACTCGTAGAGGGGGTCAGCGCGACCGCCACGGGTGTGAGGCTGATGGTGGCGCTGGCCGATTTGGTGGGATCGACTATGCTGGTCGCTGTCAGCATGACGTTCTGCGCGCTGGCGATGGAGGCCGGGGCCGTGTAAAGCCCGCTACCTGAAATGGTGCCCACGACCGGACTCAACGACCAGGTAACGCCGGTGTTGGCAGTACCGGTAACAGTTGGCGTAAACTGCTGGGACTGCGAAATTGTCAGCGAAGCCGTAGATGGGGTCAGCGTGACCGTCACTGGAGTGAGGCTGATGGTGGCGCTGGCCGATTTGGTGGGATCGGCCGTGCTGGTCGCTTTCACCGTGATCTTCTGCGCACTGGCGATAGAGGCGGGCGCCGTGTAGACTCCGCTACTCGAAATGGTCCCCACGGCAGGAATCAGCGACCACGTGACGGCTGCGTTCATCGTGCCTGTCACCGTGGCTTTGAACTGCTGGGTTTGCGACGCCCGCAACGTGGCGCCGGTGGGGCTGACCACGACGCTAACGGACGGTTGCAGGCTGACGGTGGCGGTCTCCGTTTTGCTGGAATCGGCGGCGCTGCTGGCAATGACGGTGACAGTCTGCGACGACGTGATCGAAGCTGGGGCGGTATAAAGACCCGTCGAGGTAATCGTCCCTAGCACAGGATTCAGCGACCAAGTGACGGCCGTATTGGTCGTACCTGTCACCGTGGCTTTGAACTGTTGGGTTTGCGACGCCCGCAACGCGGCGCCGGTGGGGCTGACCACGACGCTAACGGACGGTTGCAGGCTGACGGTGGCGGTCTCCGTTTTGCTGGAATCGGCGGCGCTGCTGGCAATGACGGTGACAGTCTGCGACGACGTGATCGAAGCTGGGGCGGTATAAAGACCCGTCGAGGTAATCGTCCCTAGCACAGGATTCAGCGACCAAGTGACGGCCGTATTGGTCGTACCTGTCACCGTGGCTTTGAACTGCTGGGTTTGCGACGCCCGCAACGTGGCGCTGGTGGGACTGACCGCGATGCTCACGGTGGGCTGTAGGCTGAGGGCGGCGGTCGCTGTTTTGGTGGAATCGGCGGCGCTCGCGGCAATGACGTTGACGTTCTGCGACGACGATATCGACGCCGGAGCAGTATAAACACCCGCTGAGGTAATCGTTCCGACCACCGGATTCAGCGACCAGGTGACAGTCGCGTTGCTCGTGCCCGTTACTGTGGCTTTGAACTGTTGGGTTTGCGACGCCCGCAACGTGGCGCTGGTGGGACTGACTGCGATGCTCACGGTGGGCTGTAGGCTGACGGCGGCGCTCGCTGTCTTGGTGGAATCGGCGGCGCTCGCGGCAATAACGTTGACGTTCTGCGACGACGATATCGACGTGGGAGCAGTATAAAGACCGGCCGAGGTGATCGTCCCGACGAACGGATTCAGCGACCAAGTCACGGCCGTGTTGCTCGTACCCGTAACGATGGCTTTGAACTGCTGGGTTTGCGACGCCCGCAACGCGGCGCTGGTCGGGCTGACCGCTACGCTCACCGTTGGCTGCAGATTGACGGTGGCGGTCGCCGTTTCGCTGGAATTAGCGGCGCTGGTGGCAATGACGGTGACGTTCTGCGACGACGAAATCGAAGCCGGAGCGGTATAAAAACCCGCCGAGGTAATCGTTCCGACCACCGGATTCAGCGACCAAGTCACGGCGGTGTTGCTCGTGCCCGTCACGGTGGCTTTGAACTGCTGGGTTTGCGACGCCCGCAACGTGGCGCTGGTGGGAGTGACCGCCAAGCGTAACGTTGTCTGTCCTGTGGCTTGCATTGAGAACACAGGGAAGAAGCCCAGAAACACCAAAGCCGCAAATGAAGAAGAAGCGCCCCTCGACGCCAGGAACGAACGGAGTGTCGATTTCACGAGATTTGCCATCCGATGTGCTTATCGGCGGGAGATTAGGACCTCGTCGGAATCAGTGCGGAGAAGGTGCTAAAACAAGCGGCGCCCCTGCCGTGTACTCCCTGTGAAGTGTTTGGTTTCGGCCGGTACAATCTATTCGACCGCGGCGGAAATAGCGCGGCGCCTGTTGCGGAATTGCCTTTGGCGCGTCAAGCAAGCGGGCTACCCCCAATGGGGTATCACGTATCCCGCGTTGGCGTGAGAAGAGCTTTTGCGGGATTTAAGCACGTCTTGCTGCCAGAATCGACTCTGCAATCGAAGCACGAGCTCTTGCAGGTCAACCCCGTGTTTGTGCGAAAAACCGTTCTCGCCCAGCAGATGATACGAATCCAGATTCTCGCGGTGATGAGCCGCACAAAGCGGGATTGCCGAGAAGTCCGACGTCTTCTGGCCCATTCCCCTGGGGCCCAGGACGTTCGTGTGGGCCGCTTCGATAACGGTCGCCCCGCCGCTCACTCGGGAACAGACTATGCATGGAAGCGTCCGCATCCAAGCCAGGTACTCCAGGCTTCTGTCCGGACCTCGCCTGGGTTGGAACCGCTTCTTGCGAACCG
>OCTA010000282.1_pt1 | contig 46855 bp, 39 predicted proteins | sample 1538991 | NCBI WGS metagenome assembly OCTA01 (sample SAMEA3539302, study PRJEB22396) | soil metagenome | biome: tundra; feature: field; material: soil | place: USA | collected 2010-05 | depth 0.15 m
CATATTTGATTCCATTTCTTTTCCACAAATACCCCTATACTATTTATAATTCCACTTTTTCATTTTTTGCCATGATGATCATTTTGTGCATTTGGTCACACCCATTAGGACAAACTTATAGTGTCCATACCAGCAGCATACCAGCTCGAGGTCTTTCATCTGCCTTGCATAAGCTTTGCATGCATTGTGCATACCCTTCCCATATATGCCGCACCTGTACTTTTACCCCGTTTCCTCTCATTTCCGCAAGTTTCAACATTTCTGCCTCCAATAGTAAAATTCCAAAGCAACAATGACCCTCTATTAATTATAATTCCACTTTTCCATTTTTTGCCATGTAACAGTATCCCCCCTATATATAGTAGTTCCAATTTTTCATTTAATACAGTATAATTCAAAATCTTTGAGATTCTCCCTGTACCTTAGTATTTTTCTTATTGTCTTTTAAAAATAAACCTATCAGGAGCTACAAAAATGACCACAATTATAGATGTATTAGCAAGAGAAATATTAGATTCAAGAGGTAATCCTACTTTAGAAGTTGAAGTTCAATTGGAAAGCGGAGTTATCGGAAGAGCTGCAGTTCCAAGCGGTGCCTCTACCGGTGAACATGAAGCCGTTGAATTAAGGGATGGCGATAAATCACGTTACGGCGGAAAAGGTGTACTAAAAGCTGTCGATAATGTAAATGAAAAAATAGCCGATGAAATTATTGATATGGATGCAGTTGATCAAGTTGAAATTGATCAGTTTTTAATCTCCCTCGATGGCACTCCTAATAAAGAAGTTCTGGGTGCTAATGCTATCCTTGGTGTGTCGCTCGCAATTGCTAAAGCTGCTGCAGAAACTCTTGAATTGCCTTTGTACAGGTATATCGGCGGAGTAAATGCACGTACACTTCCTGTGCCTATGATGAATATTTTGAACGGTGGCTCACATGCGGATAATAATGTCGACTTCCAGGAATTTATGATTATGCCTGTCGGTGCACCTAATTTTGCTGAAGCCTTAAGGATGGGAGCCGAAACATTCCACTCTTTAAAATCAGTACTGAAGAAAAAAGGATATAATACATCGGTTGGTGATGAAGGAGGTTTCGCTCCAAATCTTAAATCAAATGATGAGGCAGTGGAAGTCATACTTGAAGCAATAACAAAAGCGGGCTACAAAGCTGGAGAAGAAATTTGTATCGCACTTGATGTTGCCTCAAGTGAAATGTACCAGAAGGATAAAAAGGTTTACCAGTTTTTCAAATCTTCTAAAAAAGAATTGACATCAGAACAAATGGTGGATTTCTATGCTAATTGGGTAAAACAATATCCAATAATCTCTCTTGAAGATGGTCTTGATGAAAATGATTGGAACGGCTGGAAACTCTTAACCGATAAACTTGGAAGCAAAGTTCAGTTAGTTGGAGATGATCTTTTTGTTACTAATACGAAAAGGTTATCCGAAGGTATCTCAAAAGGTATTGCAAATTCAATCCTTATTAAAGTTAACCAGATTGGTTCTCTTACCGAAACCCTTGATTGTATCGAAATGGCAAAGAAAGCCAGCTATACAAACGTAATTAGCCACCGTTCCGGTGAAACTGAAGATACAACTATCGCTGATATAGCTGTTGCTACAAATGCTGGACAAATAAAAACCGGTTCATTATCAAGAACCGATAGAATAGCAAAATATAACCAGCTCTTGAGAATTGAAGAAGAGCTTGGCGGTGCTGCTATATTTCCCGGTTTGTCGGCTGTTAACTATAAAAAATAATTCTTAAAGCCCGGCTCATCTCCGGGCTTTTTTAATTACATAATCATTTCTAATTTCCAAGGCATATTATGCAAAATACCGACTTGCAAAAATGTAATGAAATAATTAAGAAAAATAATATTGAGTTCATTGATCTTAAATGTATAGATCTTTCTGGAAGACTGCACCATATTACTCTTCCTTCTTATCCGGGTATTCTTGAAAAACTTTTAAAGGAAGGAGTCGGATTCGATGGTTCAAGCTATGGCTTCAGGAAAGTTGAGAATAGCGATATGATCTTAACTCCCGATCTTTCAACCGCCGTGCTTGATCCTTTTCGAGTGGAAAACGTTTTGAGTTTCTATGCCAATATTATTCTTACAGATGAGAAAAGATCCCCGTTTTCACAAGACGGGAGACTGATTGCAAAAAAAGCAGAAAAATTACTCCTGGAAACTACAGGCGCAGATAAATCTATGTGGGGCCCGGAATTTGAATTTTATATTTTCTCCAATGTTGAATATGATACCAGGACTGCTACTTCTTATTATAAAATAGAACATGCCGAAGAGTTTTATAAAAAAGCTTATCATGCAGCCAATCCTTTCGAGTTCAAAATGTACTTTAATTTATAAAAATAATTTCTTTGTTATAAGGATTAAATAATTCTCAGTGGCAACCTATTTTATGGCCTAAAACTATCATCTTTAAAATCATGAGATATAATGCCTTTCCTGGGTGAATTTAGTGCTCTTCTGACCGCTGTCCTTTGGTCATTTACTTCTATAGCTTTTTCACATGCTGCGGAGAAAATTGGCTCTATCCAGCTTAATATGAATCGCCTTCTTCTTGCAGCACTTTTCCTTTTACTAACAATTATAATTTTTAATATTAGTTATCACCTTGCATCTAATCAGATTTTAAATCTTTCTATCAGCGGAATAATAGGACTCGTTATCGGAGATACCTTTTTATTCAAAGCCTACCGGCAGATTGGTGCACGCCTTAGCATTCTATTAATGTCGTTCGCTCCAGGACTAAGCGCAATCATGGGATACTTCTTTTTATCAGAAAGGATCTCTTTTCTTGGTGTCATTGGTATGATAGTTACTCTCATGGGAATTTTTCTTGTTGTTTCCGAAAGAAATAAATCTCCTGAATCAAAATATAAAATGACTCCCATTGGTTTCTTTAACGGTTTTATGGGAGCTGCTGGACAAGCGGGAGGCTTAGTCTTTGCTAAACTTGCTTTTGATCAGGGTGATATAAATGGATTTGTTGCAACTTTTGTAAGAATCTTTTCTTCTGTTATAATTTTCCTCCCTATATTATTGATCTTCCGGAAATATAACAACCCTTTTAAAACTTATAAAAATAATATTAAAGCACTTGGTTCAACTTTGGGAGGAACTGTCTTCGGACCTTTCCTGGGTATTACCTTCAGCATGGTTGCAGTTGCTAATACTAATGTTGGTATTGCCGCAACCCTCATGTCAACTATGCCCGTCCTTATGCTCCCCCTTGTTAAATATTTTTATAAAGATAAACTTGGCTGGCGTGCAATTATGGGTGCCTTCATTACTGTAGCCGGAGTAGCTATTCTCTTTCTACGGTAAATATTAACTCCACTTAATCGGTTTTCTCACATATTGTTAATATAATGTTGATTCATTCAACAAATCGCTGTTGATTATTTATACTGCCTTTTGTTGCACTGGGTTCATTAAATCAACCATTCTGAAATTATCTCTTAAACTTATGATGAATTTCTATGCAGACCTGTGCTTAACCTGGATTGATATCTAGTTCGTCCTCGTTCCCATAACTCAATATAAATTAAGTATTTAATGGTATGGTGTGATCAGAAAATATCATGCGGCACAATCATTGCTCTATTATCACAAAGTTCTTAATTAAACATAGGGTAATACAATGGTCGCAATATTCGTTCTAATAACATTTTTATTGTTTATCGCTATCGATTGGCTTGTATTAAAATCGCAAAAGAAAAAACATCCTGCTTTTGAAGGAAGCTCTTCCATAGCTGATATCGCAGTATTTACAAAAGAAATTTTCCGGGCTCCTTTGGAAATATTCTTGTCCAAAGGACACACTTGGGCTCAGAAAAATGATTATGGTCTTATTAAAATCGGAATAGATGAATTCATTTTAAAAGCTCTTGGTAAAATTGCAATTGTCAAAACAGCAGAAACCGGTCAGGTCGTTAAAAAAGGCGATGTAATTTTTGAAGCCGCTGTTGATAATAAAGTCCTTAATTTCCGCTCCCCGGTTCAGGGTACAATAAAATTTATTAACCCGGCAATTCTCAATAAAAAAATTAATGATCCTTATGGAGACGATTGGGGCGTTCTGATGGCATCAGAAAATTTCTCTGAAGTTAAAAATTCGCTCTTCACCGGGACAGAAATTAAAAAATTCCTTGGGGATGAATTCTCAAGATTAAAGGATTTCTTGCACAAACATACATTAAGACCTGAATTAGCTGGTGCTACTATGTTCGACGGTGGAAACGTTGTTGAAGGTGCCGTTTCTTCTATTACCGAAAAGGGCATTGAAGAATTTGAAAAAGATTTCTTAACTATTTAACCCGGAGCTATCAAGATGATTAAGCAAAAAGGGATGCTTTATGATGTTACTCTTTGCGTTGGATGCGGCTCCTGCTATAATGCATGCAAAGAGCAGAACAAACTTCCGGCAACTAATAAAGATTATCTGAAAGATCACTTGTCCGATAAGACTTATACTGTTCTTGAACAGTATGGTGAACTCTACTCCCGTAAAAATTGCATGCACTGCAAAGAGCCGGCTTGCGTTTCTGTTTGCCCGGTCGGAGCTTTTAAGAAAACAGAACTTGGTCCCGTTGTTTACGATGTGGATAAATGTATCGGTTGCAGGTACTGCATGCAGGCGTGTCCTCATAAGGTACCTCGCTATGAGTGGTCCAGCCTTAATCCCAGGGTTCGCAAATGTGTCCTATGCTATGATAGACTTAAAAAAGGTTTGCCCTCTGCATGTTCTGAAGCCTGCCCTACTGGTGCTACGATGTTCGGGGATCTGGATGATTTGGTTATTGAAGCTAAAAAAAGATTAAAAGAAAATCCGTCAGCTTATTATCAATCAATCTATGGATTAAAAGAAGCCGGCGGCAGTAACATCCTTGTTATTTCACCGGTTCCGTTTGAACAGCTTGGATTTACATCCCACCTTCCTGGTGAGCCTCTTCCTAAATTAACTGCTAACGCGATGGAAAAAATTCCCGGTGTTGTTTCAGTTGGTGCTCTGTGTCTCGGCGGTTTGTATTGGCTTACTAAAAGAAAAAATGAAATAGCAAAAGAAGAAAGACTTCAAAAAAAGGAGAGTATCAATCATGAAAAATAGTATCCTGAAATTTACTTTCTGGAAAGTCGTTGCTGTAATAATTATTGTTGCGGGTTTGTATTCCGCGTTCATCCGTTTTACCCAGGGTCTGGGTGCAAGTACAAACCTAAGTGACGCGTTCCCTTGGGGTCTTTGGATCGGATTCGATATGCTTTGCGGTGTTGGGTTGGCTGCAGGAGGATTTGCTATCTGCGCTGTTACCCATATCTTCAATATTGAAAAGTTCAGACCGTTAGCCCGTCCTGCTATTCTAACCGCATTTCTCGGTTATATCCTTGCAGTCTGCGGTTTAATGTTCGATCTTGGAAGACCTTGGGCTATCTGGCACGCAATCATCATGTGGAATACTCATTCCGTCATGTTTGAAGTTGCATGGTGCGTCATGCTTTATTCTACTGTCCTCTTCCTCGAATTCTTCCCTGTGGTTCTCGAAAGATTTCATCTGCCAAAAATTCTAAAAATAATGAAAAGAGTAGCAATTCCTATAATGATGCTTGGTATTCTGCTTTCCACGCTACACCAGTCTTCTTTAGGATCACTCTATTTAATCATGCCTGAAAAGATGCATCCGTTATGGTATTCGCCTTTGCTTCCGGTATTCTTTTATCTTAGTGCAATCAGCACTGGTTTTGCCATGGTTATTTTTGAAGCCTTCTTAAGTGCAAGAGCTTTTAACCATGGACTTAAATTAAATTTACTCTCCACTTGTTCGTTTATTTCTCTTATCTTTATCATAATTAATTTTGCATTAAAGATGGTTTATTTAATTACGTCCGGTAAATTACAATATCTCCTTGTCCTTTCACCGGTCACTTATTTATTCTATCTCGAAATATTGCTCGGGACAATCGCACCGGTTTTCTTTCTCAGCTCTAGGAAATTCAGGGAAGATAAAAGATATTTATACTTCTCCTCTATTTTTATTATATCCGGCTTTCTATTAAACAGGATCAATGTAAGCGTAACCTCCCTGGCAGCAATGACAAATGCTTCCTATTTTCCATCACTTAACGAGATTAGTGTAACCCTGATGCTTTGTGTTGTTGGAATGTGGGCGTTCAAGCTTATAATTGAAAACTTTCCTGTTTTCTCTGAAGAACTTGAGATTGAAAAACCTGTAGGTATCCTTGAATCTATTTCCAAACCTTTAACTTTAAAGTGAATAAAATGGCTGATAAAAAAAATGGGACCAATAAAACGTTTCAGGATCTGAAATGTATTTGGATGAGTTCGTCTGTTGTCGAATATAAATTGTGCGATAAAGATTTTGATTGTGAAAATTGCCAGTTCGATAAGGTGATTAGAAATCTCGCTGTCGATGCAAAACAGCAATCCTCAACCGGTGAAAATCCTGTCTCTGTTCTCGATTCCCTCATGAAAAAAGTAAAAAACCAGGTATATGAACCTAAAAATATCTACTTGAGAAGCCAGTTGATGGTTAAGCATCTTTTTGCTGATACTTATTATCTTGGCATCAATCCCGCTATTCTCCTTTTCCTTGATAATATAAATTCTGTTAAGGATGCCGGTAGGCAGGGATATATTCTGAAAAACCAGGCGCTTTTTCGAGTTGAAGGCGAGTGGGGATATATAACTTTCACAAGCCCTATGAATTTTACTCTCCTCGATAAGCTTAATTTAAGTGCCGAGGATATTCTATCGAATAAGTGGTTTGCCATTATAAGTATTGACCAGCCTGAAATTGAACCCGCCCGGATAACCACGGATGAGTGGTATAACAATCAGGTAAATTCGCTTAATCTTCTTAATGAGTATAAACTAAATACCCCTAAAATTGGCGCTACTTTAATGGATGGCGGCATTTCGGTCAAAAACCTTAACCGGCTACTCGGTAATAACGAGTACCTAAAAGTCCTTAGTAAACTCCTAAACGAATAATTTTCATTAGATTCTTCTATAATAGAGAGTTTCCAGCTCTCTATTATCTAAAACTATTGAAAAATTCAGCACCAGCAGCCTAGTGTTTTTTTATTTGTAAACATCATTCTCAAACTTGAAAGTAATCATTACTTTCCCTAATTTTCATTTGTGGGGATGGGGGTTTATATATGAAAATAAAATTACTAAATAAGCTTAGTATTAAGCTTATTATTACGGTTTCTATTGTACTTGTTTGTATACTTTCCGTATATACTTATCTGAATATTAAGTATTTGGATAACTATTTAACTGGTTTGAAGTACCAAACGGCTAATAATATTAGCGATCTGATTAAAAAATCAACCCGTTATTCCATGCTGCTTAATAGACGGGAGGACGTGTACGAAATAATCAAAACTGTTGGTACTGAAGCTGGTGTTAAAGGGATAAGGATCTATAATAAGCAGGGGAAAATTATCTTTTCCACTGATTCCACCGAAGTTAATAAATCTGTCGATGTTACTGCAGAAGCTTGCAATGTCTGCCATAATGGCTCCACTTCACTAAAAAGTCTCAACAGTACTCAAAAAATCAGGACTTTTCGCGATCCTTCCAATAAAAGAGTTCTTGGTTTAATAAATCCTATCCTGAATGAAAAAGACTGTTATACTTCAGAATGTCACGCCCATTCACCAAAAACTGAAATGCTTGGCGTTCTCGATGTTATGCTCTCCCTTGAAGAGCATGATGCCCTGATCGCTGAAAATACTAGGCGCACAATACTTAATTCCCTTTTCTTATTAATCCTTATCTCCTTTGCCAGTGGCATTTTTATCACTGTCTTGGTTAACCGTCCCATTAAAAAATTAAATAAAGGTATTGAGGAATTGGGTAAAGGAAATCTCAATTATAAAATCTCCCTGAATTCAAAAGATGAATTTGGCAGGATGGCCAACCGCTTCAACGAAATGTCAACAAAACTCAATTCCGCTTATCAGGAAATAAAAGATTGGTCCGATAACCTAAATCTCAAGGTACAGGAAAAATCTGAAGAATTAAAAAATATTTACAGTCAGGTAATGCAGATTGAAAAACTTGCCTCCCTCGGCAAACTTTCTGCAACTGTTGCACACGAATTGAACAATCCGCTTGAAGGAATTTTAACTTATAGCAAGTTGATCTCAAAAAAGATTCGTAACAATTCAGACAATGGTGATTTTACAAAAATCCTTTCTTTCCTCGATCTCATTTCTGAGGAATCTGCAAGGTGCGGTAAAATTGTTAAGGACCTTCTTCTCTTTTCCCATCGTGGCGATGATGAAATGAAGGATGAAAGTCTTGAAACAATTATTGATAAAAGCATTACTCTGATTCATCATCATCTCGAAATAAATAAAATAACCCTTGTTAAAGAATACCCCAATAATGATATTAATGTTCATTGCAATTCCCAGAAGATTCAGCAGGCACTTATGTCCCTTTTAATAAATGCGATCGAGGCAATGCCTCATGGCGGTTCTATTACTGTCGCCCTCACCCGGACTCAGGATTTGGCGGTAATTAAAATTATCGATGAAGGAACCGGCATCTTGGAAAAGGATCTTCCCAATATCTTTGAACCATTTTATTCCACTAAAGAAGCTTCTAAAGGCACCGGGCTCGGACTCGCTGTCGTCTATGGCATAATAAATAACCACGGTGGTCAGGTTATTGTAGAAAAAACCTCCCCTCGGGGAACAACATTTAAAATCACTTTACCAATAAAGAATTAATAAATTTGAGCTGTCATTATGAGTAATAAAAAAGAAAAAATTTTAGTAGTAGATGACGAAAAAATTGTGCGCGAATCCCTTTTCCATTGGTTTCAGGAAGAGGGCTATCAGGTCGAAACTGCCGAGGATGGCGAAACCGCACTGCGGATTTTTGATAAGAATAAATTCGATCTACTCCTTGTCGATATGAAAATGCCCGGCATGAGCGGTCTCGAACTCCTCTCGAAAGTTAAGGAAATTGATAAGGATACAATTGTAATTTTAATAACTGCCTTTGCTTCCGTCCCCACTGCCATTAAGGCTCTTAAGGACGGTGCCTACGATTATGTTACCAAACCTGTCGACCCCGACGAACTGGAACACCTCGTTAAAAAAGCACTCGAACAAAGATCATTACGCGTCGAAAATGAACAGCTCAAAGGCAGCATCGATGAAATTATCAAACCAGATAACCTCATCGGCGAAAGCGCGCAAATGAAAAAAATATATGAGCTTATCCATACCGTAGCCCCGACCGACACAACTGTTATGATTCGTGGCGAAAGCGGTACCGGTAAGGAACTCGTCGCCAAAGCCATTCATATAAACAGCAGAAGAAAATATTTTCCCATCATCCCTGTCAATTGTGGTGCTCTTGCGGAATCAATCCTCGAAAGCGAATTATTCGGTCACGAAAAAGGTGCATTTACTGGTGCGCAGTTCAAACGCAAAGGCAAATTCGAAATGGCAGACGGCGGCACCATCTTCCTGGATGAAATAGGTTCCGTTACTCCTAAAATGCAGGTCGAATTATTAAGAGTTATCGAATCAAAACAATTCAGCCGCGTCGGTGGAAATCAAATTATCAAAAGTGATTTTCGTGTAATAATTGCCACCAACGAACCCCTTGAAGATTTGGTTAAACAAGGGAAATTCCGCGAGGATCTCTATTATCGCCTCAATGTTTTTAGCATTGTAATCCCTCCGTTAAGAGAAAGGACCGGCGATATCCCCGTTCTCGCCTTTTATTTCCTTAATAACTTCTGCAATGCAATGAATAAAAATATTAAGAATATTTCCCCGGAAGCAATGGAATTCCTTACAAAGTACGACTGGCCTGGCAACGTACGTGAACTCGAAAACGCAATCGAACGCGCCGTCGTAGTTGGGAAAGGGGATACCATAAAGGTTGATGATCTTCCTTTTCATGTTTCTTCTTCCCAGTCTGCAACCGGCGATGGCGATAACAGCATGACAGCCATGGAAAAAAAGCACATCGCCCGTGTTCTTAATGAAAATAACTGGAATATTTCCAAAAGCGCACTGGCACTGGAAATCGACCGTGTCACTTTATATAATAAAATAAATAAGTATGGTCTGCGGAATCCATATAAATGACCGGCATTAACATTGCTCCTGTTAAGTTCTCAAATAATTCTTTCCTTAAAAAAATTATTAAGGAATTAAACAGCCGCTTTCGTTCTGATATTTCTCTCCTCGCTCTTGATTTCGATGTTGAAACAACATATTCTGAGGATAGGGGACAGTTCTTCTCTTCTCAAATTATCGCCCTCTCATCCCCGCATACTCTAACCGTTCCGGGAAAAGTTCTTATGATCACCGAGATCGATCTCTTCGTTCCTGTCCTTACTTTCGTTTTCGGGGAAGCCCAGCTTAACGGCAAACATTCTTTGGTTTCAGTTTGTCGCCTTCACGAAGAATTCTATTCTGGCATCTCAAATGATGAACTCCTCTTTCAACGAACCATGAAGGAAATCTTGCACGAACTCGGTCACTGCTTTGGTCTGCTCCATTGCATCGATTGGGATTGCGTTATGCATTCCTCTCAGGGGATTGAAGAAGTCGATATTAAGGGCAATTTTTACTGTAAAACCTGCGCCCGCTCTATCGAAGGGCTTAAATAAAATAAACTACCTTTATATGCAAATATTATGTACACACAGTTCAAAAAGAGCAACTTGAGAGCAAGGTGAGAGCAACTTGGATTGACTGCAATTTCGCGTTCGGCGTGTCCATTAAACCCTCCCCTATCGACATACATCTCCTCATGTAAATATTACCCCCAGTTCTGAAAAATAATGTTCCCCTCTACTATTTACTATCGAAAAGTCGATTTTTTGCCACTCTAAAAATCATCTTTTTTAGGTCAAAAATTTAGTACCTTTTCATTATTTCGTTTAGTATTATATGAATTACAACAAGCGTTATAATACCAATTTTCTTTATTTTACTCATTGTATAAATTTTTATTAAAACTCTTAAAGTATATCATGAATCTTAAAATCTATCAGGTCGATGCCTTTACCGATAAATTGTTTTCCGGAAACCCCGCTGCTGTCTGCCCTTTGCCTCTGGATTGGCTGGAAAATTCGGTGATGCAGAATATCGCCAAAGAAAATAATCTATCTGAAACAGCATTCTATATTTATCAAAACGACAAGTATCACATCCGATGGTTTACTCCAAAAGTTGAAGTCGATTTGTGCGGTCATGCGACCCTTGCTACAGCACATGTATTATTCAATCATGAAAACTATAATGAAAAAGTAATAAATTTTGATTCTCGTCGCGGTCCACTCTCCGTAAGAAAAGAAGATAATTATATAGTTATGAATTTCCCCACTGATACAATTCAGAAAACTAATTTATCAGGTGCCCTGTTAACTTGGTTTGATATTAAACCGGTCGAAGCATGGAAAGGTATATCCGATTTTATGCTCGTGTTTGAAAACGAAGATCAGATAAAAAATATTAAATATAATCTTGAGGAAATAAGAAAAGTGAATACACGTGGAATTATAATTACCGCAAAAGGTAAAAAAGTTGATTTCGTCTCAAGGTTCTTTGCCCCTTACGCCGGTGTTGATGAAGATCCCGTCACTGGTTCCGCCCACACGACACTTACTCCGTATTGGAGCACAGTATTGAAAAAAAATGAACTCACCGCTATGCAGCTTTCTGAACGCACGGGCTTCTTAAAATGTAAATACCTCCACGAAAGAACCGAAATATCCGGAAAAGCAAAAACCTATCTGCAGGGAGAAATTACCTTTTAACTTTGAAACCCACGACGTTCGGCATTCCCTCTAATCATTTCATGGGAAGATATTATCCTAACCGTAATTATTCCTTTCTAATTTTTCAATCCTTTAATGATATTTATTCTCGTAATGATTAAATTTCGCCATGATTCAATACCTGATTATTGGGATTACATACGCTTTCACTGCTGTAGTTCAGCCGGGACCATTTCAGGTGTTCCTGCTTTCACAAACATTAAGTAAAGGTTGGCGACGAGCCCTTCCCGCTGCCTTTGGACCTATAATCAGCGACCTACCCGTAATATTAATTGTCCTCCTTCTTCTCACCACGGTTCCCCCACGTTTTATAAGTATCCTTCAGATAGCTGGCGGATTATTTCTCCTCTATCTCGCATTCAATGCCTATAAAACATGGAAGAATTTTGATACTCCCAAACCTCCTGCTCCTCACTCTAACCAGCAGACACTTTTAAGCGCTGTTATGGTAAATCTTCTTAATCCCAACCCTTATCTTGGTTGGAGCCTGGTGCTCGGTCCATTATTGTTAAAAGGTTGGCGTCAGAGTCCTTCAAATGGAATCGTTTTACTTGTCAGCTTCTATTTCACTTTAACTATCGGTATGATTATCACCATACTATTTTTCGCAATAGCCGGGAAATTCGGTTCACGCTTAAATCGTTTATTGATTGGCATTTCCGTTATAGCCCTATCCTGTTTCGGTTTCTATGAATTATATAACGGAATATCTGGTTTATAATTCGCTACTTAATTAATTGATTATAATAAAATTATATAGACTCAATTTATTAATCTACAATATCGCAAATCACAGAACATTTTTTGATTTTTTTAATGAATTAGTTTAAATTACTATCATTACTTAAGAGAGGGAACGGCTTTGAGTAAGTCTGTTATATCCTACATCAATGTTACATTTCACAATGTTATTCTATCACCCAATAAATTTTTAAATTATTTCACAACTAATGTGGAGAAAAAATGAATAAAGTTACAAAGCTCGCTTTTATTGTGCTTTTATTATTGGTTGCGCTCCCCTCATTTGCGCAGGAAAAACCAAGATTTGGTTTATAGTTTAATCTGTTGGCTCCGGACAATGAATTCCCTATGAAATACGTAAAGTATTCCTTTATTGGCAGTGCATTAAACCGGTTTGATTTATCCAGAAAATTTATGGGACAAATTGGAGTTGGGTACGGAGAGTATGATGGTTTGGATTTTGACCATGATTATTATAAAACAACTTTAGTACCAACTGATTTCGGAGTAATGTATCTCCTTTCACACTCAATATATGTAAAACCATACTTATTTGGCAGCGTTGGAGGAATTTATTATAAAGTCAAATATAAATCCTTTTCATCCACTCCCTTATCTGCCTACTATTCATCACTGTCGGTGGAGGATCATGGCATTGCGGGATTTGTCGAAGGTGGACTTGTTATCCAGTTCAATATGGGCAAATCAACTGCATTAGATTTTAATGCGGGATTTGGATATACATCTACAGATAATTTAAATTATTATAGAGATGGTGCAGCCAAAGATGCCTATTTATTTGTTGGAGTTGGTCTTCTTTTTGGCGGAGGGTATGTTGACTCAGATGGTGATGGAGTTCCTGATTATATGGACAAATGCCCCAATACTCCAAAAGGTGTCAAGGTCGATATGTTCGGTTGCCCTATCATTAAAGAAGAATTTAAACACTTTAAACTTAGCGGTAATGCTAACTTTAATTCCGGGAAAGCAGATCTTCTTCCCGCAGCATATCCGGTGCTTGATAAGCTTGCAGAGCTATGATTAGTAATCCGAATTATAAATGGAGTGTAGAAGGCTATACTGATTCCAAAGGTAAAGATGTCCTCAATTTAAAACTTTCGAAAAAGAGAGCACAGGCTGTGGTAAATTACCATGTTAGTAAAGTTGTTGATAAAAACATATTTACTATAAAGGGTTTTGGTAAAGAAAATCCTGCTGCAGATAATAAAACAGCAGAAGGACATGCTAAGAATAGAAGAGTAGAAATAAAAGTAGTTCAATAGTTAAAATAAACTATATTAATAGGAAACTGTCCCGGAAACGGGACAGTTTCATTTATTTGGTATCTTACATTACATAAATTTTATTTGTTTACCCGTCCTGGTTTTAGGGACGGGGGTTTTTTATCAACAAACTACCAGGAGTTAATTATGCTTAAAGAGTTCAAAGCTTTTGCAATGAGGGGAAATGTTATTGATATGGCAGTCGGAATAATTATCGGCGCAGCTTTCGGAACCATAGTTTCGTCCTTGGTGAACGATATTATCATGCCTCCGATAGGGATCCTTCTTGGAAATATTGACTTTAAAAACTTATTCTTTGTTATCAAACAAGGCTCAGCTGTTGCGGCACCTTATCTTAGCATAGAGGATGCGCAGAAAGCTGGTGCGGTAACTCTTAATTATGGTAGGTTTATAAATACTGTAATTACTTTTTTAATAGTTGCATTCGCGATTTTTATTATGATTAAGGGAATGAATGTTGCAAAGAAAAAAGAAGTGGCAGCTCCTGCTGTTCCTACCGTAAAGGATTGTCCTCATTGTGCAACTTCAATACCAATTAAAGCGGTCAAATGTCCTAATTGTACTTCAGATCTGAAATAAAATAATTCCGATCGGTCAATAATTGATAGGTATATTTTATCTGATTTCTAATTCGGTTGTCAACTTAATCCGGCAGTTTCAATTGGGCTATGGGCCGGTGATCGTTTTCCTGAAACCAATTGTTACCATATATAATTGCCCAGGTCTTGGGTGGGATTGCAGCAGGTGGTGTTGCAAGCGGCACGGCAGGATTTAATGTGTCTAATGGCTTTGACTCTAATGGCTACGATATCCATTCACCTGGAGGATACTCCTTATTGTCCGCGCTTGTTTGTGAAATTGTTATGTCAATGGCTTTCTTGTTGATTATTCTTGGTGCTACCGATAAACGGGCACCACAAGGATTTGCGCCTATAGCAATAGGTCTGGGTCTTACTTTGATTCACCTGATCAGTATACCTGTTACGAACACATCGGTAAATCCGGCACGCAGTACGGGCGTTGCTTTGTATGTTGGTGGTTGGGTAATAGCTCAACCTGGTGCGCAAGACATCCATGGATTTGTCTTTACGCCGGAACGACCCCTTCACCTAATTTCAACTTGAAGTCTGACAACATAATTAACTTATAGCATACTTAACAATTCTTTACTTACCATTGATTTTTTCAATTATCTGAATCTTCCGTGTCCACCGCCTCTGCCGAAACCACCGCTTCTGCCATAACCAAAACTTCTGCTTCCTCTTGAATTAAATTGTGATGAATTTCTTTGTGGAGGAGTGCTATTTTGCTGATTAACTTTTGCTACTGAATTAGATCCGGTATTGTGTCTGTTATGGAAATAACCATAATTATAGTATCCAAATCTATGGTTAAATCCTGTTCCCATCCGGAATCCATAATAGGGATAATAAAAGAAGGGATCATATGCCCAGCAATATGGGTCACCCCAATAGCCATCATAGAATGGGTCCCAATATGATGCATCCCAGTAATATGGATCACCCCAAAACGGGACGAAGAATCTGCTGTGACCTAAACCAACGTAAGCATAAGGGTAATAAGTTCCAAAATAAGGATATGCACAATTACTATTATCGGTATAGCTGCTGTCGTCGTAATTATATGTGGTATCCTGATCGGAATAAGAATTATTGCTGGTGTTATTATTTCTGGAATAACTTCCTGGGTCCCTGACATAAATAGTAGTATAACAACCGCCAAGGAATATTCCACCCAATAGAACCAGTAATAGCGGCGAATATTTTAATGTTTTCATTTTATTTACCTCACTAAGGCTAAATTATATTCTGCAAAAGCCAGATTTAATCAAAATTTTATTATCGATCTTTTCCATCAACTCTGTATATAACCATTATCAAGTATTAAACTTTGTATAAATAAAAAAGTTTCAATAAGCTCACTCTAATTTCAGTGTTGACCTTATTCATAACTTATCTATTAGACATATGATGCCTGGTATAGGTTTGATTTAATTAAAACCTGATGTGGTCGCTGCCTCTTTTAGAATGCAATTACCAACTGATAATTCTTCAATATATTTTAGAAATGATTTTTAAAGAATATTCATTGAAACTTTTATTTACAATAACTAACTTTTCAATGTAATATTTCAGAAATAATGATCGGGTTTATGATTATAAATAAATCGGCTCGGTATTTATTCCTCAAGACATTTTTCCAATCGTATTTGCTTCCTCCATCTCTTCTAAGTAAATTAAAATCCCTTTGCACTTTAAAATAAGAGAACGTATTTTGAATCTTAATGACAATTATATTAACAATTTACTGATTTTTAAATTTATGAATTTATCGACACCATATAAAACAATTCTGTTTCTGGCGGCAATTTTAAGTAGCAACATCAACCTATTTCCCCAGCAAAAGGATACTGCTAGTATAATTAAAGATGAAATTATTGTAACAGGAGGAATGGTTCCTTTCTCTATTTCCAAAGTCCCAAGAAGTGTATCCCTTATTCGGTTGGAGGATATCCAAAACTCTCCTGTTCAGAATCTGCAGGATTTATTGTCATACGTTCCCGGATTGGATTTTAGAGCAAGGGGACTTGAAGGCGTACAGGCAGATGTAGGTATAAGAGGCGGTTCATTTGAACAAACTTTGATCCTTCTCGATGGAGTAAAACTTAACGATCCTCAGACTGGTCACCATAATATGAACTTGCCAGTTAATTTGAACGATATCGAACGTATCGAAATTCTAAAAGGACCAGCTTCAAGTATTTATGGTCCTGATGCATTCGCAGGTGTTATAAATTTTATTACAAAAAAAGCAAATAATAGTGAATTATCAGCCAATCTGTCAGGTGGATCATTTGGTTTTTTTAATAGTGGATTATCCGTTCATGTCCCTTATGTGGAATCGGATAATATGCTCTCCATTTCCAAAACTAAATCTGATGGCTATATGCATAACACCAATTTTGATTTAACAACTTTTTATTATAAAACAAATGTCCCTTTTAATGAGGGCAGCGCAAATGTTGTGGTAGGCTATACGGATAAGTCCTTCGGTGCTAATGGGTTTTATACAACTGAATATCCCAACCAATGGGAACAAACCAAAACACTTCTCGTCTCCACCGGTGCAGATTATTCATTTGGACAATTTAAATTAATCCCGGAGGTCTTTTGGAGAAGCAATCAGGACCATTATCTGCTTGATTATTCTAATCCGGCTTTTTATATGAACGACCATAAATCCAATTCATATGGCGCGGAATTGCGTTCCGTTTTTCTTACTAATATCGGCAGCATCGAACTAGGCGGTGATTTAAATTTTGATAACATAAATAGTTCAAACCTTGGTCTCCATAATAGAAGGGAAGGGGGTATCTCAGCTGAATATGTCGTTTCTCCAGTAGAAAATTTCAAGCTTTTGTTAAATGGTTTTGCTTATAATTATGATAATTATGGCTGGAAGTTTATTCCTGGAATTGATTTGGTATACGAGCTCTCAAATAATTTTAACTGCTATACCTCTTTCGGAAAATCTTTCAGGATTCCAACATATACCGAACTTTATTATAATAGTCCTGCTCAGAAGGGGAATGCATCGCTTCAACCTGAAGAAGCGATTACTTATGAAGCTGGTGCAAATTATACTGCTGAATCTCTCTCTGGAAATTTCAGCCTGTTTTCGCGAAATGGGAAAAATCTTATTGATTGGGCAAAGAGTATCAATGATATAAACGGTAAATATCTTGCCCAAAATATCGCTGCAATAAACACTTATGGAATTGATATGGGTATTTCATACCGACCACTGTTGAATAATAATTGCTACCTCAAAAAAATAAGCCTCAACTACACTTATCTTAAATCTGACTTTAATGAAATCAACCTCCTTTCCCAATACATTCTTGACCTTCTTAGGCATCAGCTCATAGCAGAAATTACTCACAGTGTCCCCTTGGATGTATTATTCAGTTGGGCATTCCGCTATGAGAACAGGTATAATCTCAATAATTATTTTATTACAGACCTGAAACTATCCAGGTCATTCAATAATCTTGACTTGTCTCTCTCAGCTTTAAATCTTTTTAATAAGTCATACATGGATATTAGTGGAATTCCACTCCCCGGCAGATGGATAAAAGCTGGTATCAGTTACAAAATAAATAATTTCTAATGAGTTTTGAATTGAATTTAATACGATTATCACCTAAGTTTATTTGAATTTATGTTTATTGTTTGTAAAGGGGGGTAGTTAATATCCCAATAATTAAAATATACCATAAAATTTTTGATAAAATATGGAGTACTGATTGAAATATTTAGTGATTTTGATTTCCTTGCAATTCTTTATTATTTATAATGGATTTTCACTGGCACAATGGGTCCAGACTAATGGTCCTGGTGGTGCAATCGTGCATAATTTAATGGTAAATGGGACTAATATTTTCGCAGCTACAGAAAACGGCATATTCCTCTCTTCTAATAATGGATTAGTCTGGACACAATTAAATAATGGACTGACTAATACTTCTGTCCAATCCCTTACCACCAGCGGCTCGAATATTTTTGCTGGGACAGAAAACGGTGTGTTCCTCTCAACTAATAATGGAACAAATTGGACATCGGTAAATGATAGTCTGATTTATACTACTGTTTATGCTCTTGCTGCCAGTGGGACAAATATTTTTGCAGGTACCAACCCTAATGGTATATTTCTCTCAACCGATAATGGAACAACTTGGAAACAAGTAAATAATGGCCTCTCGAATATGGCTGTTTATGCCCTTGCTGTTAGTGGGACAAATATCTTTGCTGGTACTTATGCTGGTGTGTTTCTGTCAACCGATAACGGAACAACCTGGACATTATTAAATGGTGGTCTGACGAATACTACTGTTTGGTCATTTGATATCATCGGATCTAGTATTTTTGCCGGGACTAATAACGGTGTTTATCTTTCCACTAACAACGGAACAAATTGGACGCAGGTAGGCCTGGCTGGCAATAATATTAATGCGGTTACATTTAGCGGATCTACTGTTTTTGCAGCTACTCAAGGTGGTGTATATTCTTCAACAAATAACGGAACAAATTGGGTTCAGGTGGGATTGAATAATTCTATTGTAAGTTCTCTTATCTTCAATGGAAATAATATTTTGGCAGGTACAGATGCCGGTGTGTTCCTCTCAACAAATAACGGAATAAACTGGACTCAGGAAAATTATGGCTTGGCTAATAGTTCTATTTATTCTCTTGTTGTCAGTGGGAACAATATTTTTGCGGGCTCAATTCGGGGTGTGTTTCTATCTACAGACTCTGGAACAAACTGGACTCAAGAAAATGGCGGACTGACTTCTGGTGATGTATATTCTCTTGTGGTCAAAGGGAATAACATTTATGCGGGTACTTATGGTGGAGTGTATCTTTCAACTAATAACGGAACAAACTGGACAATTGTAAATAATGGTCTGTCTACTACTTATGTTACTTCGCTGGCTGTCAGTGGGTCTAACATTTTTACTGGCATTTATAATGGGCAGGTGTTTCTATCTACAAATAATGGTACAAACTGGACAATTGTAAATAGTGGTATTACTGCTGCATATAAAATTAATTCTTTGGCTGTTAGTGGAAATAATATTTTTGCCGGTACTGATAGCGGTGTATATCTATCTACAAATAACGGAACAAACTGGACATCGGTGAATAATGGTCTCACTAATACTTTTGTTCATTCTTTGGCTGTAAGCGGGAATAATATTTTTGCCGGTACTGACACTAGTGGTGTGTTTCTTTCAACAAATAATGGAATAAATTGGACGCAAGTAAATAACGGTATGGATAATAATTCTGTTTATGCCTTTGCTGTCAGTGGGACTGAAATTATAGCAGGAACTTATGGAGGTGTGTTTATTTCAACAAATAGTGGGGCAAATTGGCTTCCGGTAAATTATGGATTGACTGGTTATTTTGTTTATTCTCTTGCTATCAATGGATCTGATATTTTTGCTGGTACGATTGGAACGGGAGTATGGAAGCGACCTATTTCAGAATTAACAGGTATCTCTAAAGAGGCAAGTGTATTACCAAAGGATTATATCCTTTTTCAGAATTACCCGAATCCCTTCAATCCGAACACAATAATTTCCTACTCATTACCTTCAGCATCTAACGTAAAACTGATTTTATATAATACTATAGGACAGACTATAAAAGTTATTGAAAATGGATTTAAGAATGCTGGAAATCATTCCATCAACTTTAATGCAGCTGGACTTTCAAGTGGAATTTATTTTTACAAATTAGAAGCAGGACAATTTACCCAAGTCAAAAAAATGATTTTAATTAAATGATGTAATGCAGATTGATTTTTAAAATCTAACGTTCCTTTTGTAGTAATTTGTAACACTATTACAGGATATTTAATAGATAGCATCCCACTAAATATGGAGTTATTATGAAAAATATTCCCAAAACAATTCTATTATTCTGTTCTCTCGCCCTTTTTCTTTTACCTTTTACCGGGTGTTCGCAATATGGCTATGAAAGAAGAGGTATGTTCAATGATTTAGGTGTGGGTGAAATAGTTATCATAGTATTAATAATTTTTATCTATACAGGTTTATTCGTTTTTGTTGTCAGGAGGATACTACAAATTTCTAGACCGGCAATCATATTAGAAAAATTTAATATTGATGATTCTCCTTCAGCACAAAAACCTATTGAAATAGTTGGTCATGCATATGGATTAAAAGCGTGGCTTCTGTTTAAGATGGGTTTTGATTCTGAAACGAAATTATCTGTATACGATTCAAAAATTACATTTAAAAGATCAGGTTTTATTTATGGGGAAACTCATCAGGTAATTCCCATGATAAATATCTCTAGTGTTTTTTATGGTTATTCAAAACCATTTGATTTTCTTATCATCGGAATTATTTTCTTGTTTTTTGGGCATTATTTATTAGCATCCTTTATATTAGGCGCCATTTTAATTATTGCTTATTTCTTCGTGCCTAAGAAAATATTTATCAGTCTTAAAATAATTGGTGGAACGCAAGTGAGTTTTTCTTTTAAGCCAAACCTTGTTGAAAATATTGATGTCAATATTGAACAGGCGCATAAAGTTATTAATATTATAAACGATAATATCCTTATACAGCATGGAAAGAATTAATGAAATTCGTGGGTTTTCTGACGCTCTGTACAGAAATAGGCTCCCTTTAAGTTAAAAAAAATTAAAGAGCGAAATAAATCTGCTCTTTTTTCTTAAAACAGAAGTTCTCCTTTCACTTCCTTAAAAGCTTTTATTGCAAAATCAAGATCCTCCTTTGAGTGTCCAGCGGATATCTGTACTCTTATTCTTGCCGTTCCCTTTGGAACTACTGGATAAAAGAATCCAATCACATAAACTCCCTTTTCTAACATTCTTGCCGCTACTTTCTGTGCAAGTACTGCATCCCCAAGCATAATTGGCACAATTGGATGAATTCCTTCCTTTATGCTCAATCCCGCTTTCTTAATATTTTCGCGGAAATATTTGGTGTTCTCTTCAAGCTTATCTCTTAATTGTGTGGTCGAGCTGAGCATTTCCAAAACTTTAATTGAGCCGGCTACTATGCTGGGAGCAACAGTATTGGAAAACAAATAAGGTCGTGAACGTTGCCTAAGTAAATCAATTATCTCCTTCCTTCCGCTTGTATATCCGCCGCTTGCTCCTCCTAATGCCTTTCCTAATGTCCCCGTAATTATATCAATTCTTCCCATTACATTATTAAATTCGTGTGTTCCTCTCCCTTGTTTTCCCATAAATCCGACAGCATGTGAATCATCAACCATTACCATTGCACCATACTTATCGGCTAAGTTGCATATCTCTTTAAGGTTTGCAATAAATCCGTCCATCGAAAATACACCGTCTGTTGCAATTAACTTTATTCTCGTTGAAGAAGCTTCTTTAAGTTTCGTCTCAAGATCGTTCATGTCATTGTTTTTATAACGAAAACGAGGTGCCTTACATAATCTAATTCCGTCAATTATGCTTGCATGGTTCAGTTCATCACTTATAATGGAGTCCTCTTCCGAAAGTACTGTCTCAAATAAACCGCCATTTGCATCAAAACATGAAGTATAAAGTATCGAATCTTCTGTCCCAAGAAATTCAGATATCTTCTTTTCTAACTCTTTATGAATTTCCTGTGTGCCGCATATGAATCTTACTGATGATAATCCGTATCCCCATACTTCATAGCTTTTACGCGCGGCCTCAATTATTTCCATATTGTCCGCAAGTCCAAGATAATTGTTTGCGCACATGTTTAAGACATTTTTATTTAATGTTTTTATGTATGCACTCTGGGGACTCCCGATAACTCTTTCGTTTTTGAATAATCCCTCTGCTTTTATTGAATCAATAATTTTCTGATAGTGATTTTTTACTTCTGGTGTCATGTTTATGCCTTCTCCCATTCAAGAATTATTTTACCTGAATTGCCGGTAGCCATTAAATCAAATCCTTCTTTGAAATCTTTATAATCAAAATGATGCGTAATAACTGGTGTGATATCAAGTCCCGATTGAATCATCGCCTGCATCTTGTACCAAGTTTCAAACATCTCCCTTCCATAGATTCCCTTTAAATTTAGTCCATTAAAGATTACCTTGTCCCAATTAATCCCTGCCTTCGAAGGCAATAGTCCTAGCAAAGCTATTTTCCCCCCATGAAACATAACATCAATCATGCTGTTAAAAGCTTGGGGACTTCCGGACATCTCAAGTCCGACATCAAATCCCTCTTTCATGTCAAGCTCTTTCATTACATCTGGAAGATTTTCTTTGGAAACATCTACTGCTCTGGTTACTCCCATCTTCTTTGCAAGATTTAATCGGTAAGAATTGATATCGGTTATTACAACATTCCTCGCGCCTGCGTGTAATGCAATTGCTGATGCAATAACGCCTATTGGACCAGCACCGGTTATAAGTACATCTTCCCCTAATAAATCAAATGATAATGCTGTATGTGTTGCATTTCCAAATGGATCAAATATTGATTGAATATCTAGCGGAATTCCTGGGGCACTGTGCCATACGTTTGTTACAGGTATGCATAAATATTCTGCAAAACACCCTGGGCGGTTAACTCCTACCCCTTGAGTATTTGGACATAAATGTCTTCTCCCCGCCCTGCAGTTTCTGCAATGTCCGCATACCAAATGTCCCTCACCGCTAACTATATCACCAATTTCTACATCATGAACATTGCTTCCAAAAGCTGCAACCTCACCGACATATTCATGCCCGGTCACCATTGGAACAGGAATTGTTTTCTGCGCCCATTCATCCCATTTATAAATATGAATGTCCGTTCCGCATATAGCCGTTTTTTTAATCTTTATTAATACATCGTTAATTCCTGACTCAGGAACAGTTACTTCATCAAGCCATAACCCGGGTTTTGAATATTTCTTTACCAGAGCTTTCATATTTGCCATATAATTTCCTCCAGTCTTTATAATTAGTACTCAAAATTAGAAATTTATACCCTCTGTTCAAAAGAAAGGCTGTCCGAAAACAGCCTTCCTTTAATTGTTATTTACTCATATCTGGATATTCAGGATGGTTCGGCAATTTGGGCGGATTATTTTTCAGTTCAAGTAATGATTCATCTATTGCTCTATCCAGTTGCTGATCGATCCCTTCGAATTCAAGCGCAGGATCATTATCAACTACTATATCCGGATCTACTCCATGCCCTTCCATTATCCATTCTTTCCCCTCTAGATCGTACCGCGAGAATTCAGGTCTATTTAAAAAACCTCCATCAACAAATGGAAGCGTTCCTCTTATTCCTGTTACTCCTCCCCATGTCCTTTTTCCTATAAGTTTTCCCATATGGTAAACTTTAACTCGGTATGGAAAAATATCTCCGTCTGATGCTGAGAATTCATCTATTAAAAAAATTTTGGGTCCAACATGTGTTCCTGATGGATCAAACTTGGGAGCACTGTCCCTGGTTATGGTTATCATCCCTGCTTCTCTTTTCAATCTTTCAATAATAATTGGCGAAACATTTCCGCCCCCATTTCCTCTGTCATCAATTATCAATGCTTCTTTCTGGAGTTGTGGATAATAATATTTCATAAATTCATTTAATCCTGGAACGCCCATGTCTGGAATATGAATATAACCTACTCGTCCGTTTGTTGCTTTATTTACTTTATCTATATTGTTCTGTACCCAGTTATAATAATAAAGCTGATGCTCATCATCCGTTGGGATTATAACTGTTTCATGACTTCCTGTTTCTTTTGGCATTGAATTAATTCTTAAAGTAACCTGCTTATCAGCTTTGTTTACTAATTCTTCGTAAATATCGTTAAGTTTATTAACTGGTTTATTGTTTATCGCTATTATATAATTTCCCTCTTTTACATCAACTCCTATTTCTGTTAATGGAGATCTCGTTTCTTTATCCCAGTTCTGCCCTTTTAATATTTTGACTATTTTATAATATTTCGTAACCGGGTCACGTTCAAGTTTTGCTCCTAACAGTCCAAGTTTAATTCTTTCTGCTTTTGGATAATCTCCTCCTCCAACATAAGCATGGCCGATATTTAACTCACCGATCATTTCTCCAATTATATATGTTAGATCGGCACGGTGATTAACATACTTAACAAGTGGTGCGTATTTATCTTTCATTGCCTGCCAGTTAACCCCATGCATGTTTGGGGCAAAAAAGAAATCCCTCATCTGTCTCCATGATTCATTAAATATCTGCTGCCATTCTGCATATCTGTCTAGGTTCATTTTCATATCTGAAAGATTTAATCTCTCTTTCAAATCTACTTTCTGTGATGGAAGATCAATAATGAAATAATTATTATTCTGAGAGACTAGCATCTTCTTCAGATCTGCAGATATTTCAAACCCGTTTATTTCGCCAAGCTCATTCTCTTTTCTCTTTTCAAAATCAAACATCATTAACCGCGATTTTTCATCATTGCTTCCTCTTCGCATAAAATAAAGTTTATTCCCGGCCGATTCTAATCCAAAATAATTGGATCCTGCCATTGGGATTTCTGCAATTCTGGATTGAATTCCATCTTCATCGACTTTAATATCCGGTTTTACGGTTTTCTCCTTTCCTTCCTTCTTGTCAGATTCTTTTTTGTCGTTTTCTTCCTTTACATTTACCTCATCACTCTGTGGTTCGAATGGTGATTTGGTATCTTTGGTTAGTGTTACCAGATAAATTTTTGCTATGTCCTGGTATATCTGGTTCCATTCTGTCTGACCGAATTTTGGAGTAAAATTTCTGTCTGAAATAATAAATAAATACTTTCCATCACTGCTGAATATAGGATTTTCGGAATTGTACCATCCATCTGTAATTACAATATTCTTTTTTGACTCTAATGAATAGATAAAAATATTTTGCATCATTTTTTCTTCAGGTTTCGCATAGGCTATCCATTTACTATCCGGAGACCATGAGTAATCTGTTATCTCCCATGCGGTTGCTTCTGCTACCGTTATAATTTCCTTCGAATCAATATTTACATATTGCAGTCTTTCTTTTCTGTCTCCCCATAAGATTTTTTTACTGTCGGGTGACCAGTATATTTGATATTTGTAAACATCCCCATTTTTAGTTATCTGCTTTGGTTCAGCTTTTCCATCTTGAGCAATTAAATATATTTCATCCTCTCCCGAAGCATCCGAAACGTACGCAATCCATCTTCCATCTGGAGACCATTTTGAATTTCTTTCATGTACATTTGAGGTATTAGTAAGATTCCTGGTATTCCCATTCTTTACGGGTACAGTAAAGACTTCGCCTCTTGCCCCGAACAACGCCCTGTTTCCGTCTGGAGAGATTTCGTAATTTGTAATATTCTTGCTTACATCAATTAGCTTTCCCCTCCCGGGCGAAAAGTCTTCGTTTAAGTAGATCTGTATTTTTTTAGTTTCTTCGGTTGCGAGATCAAATTTGTAAATATACCCGCCGTTCTCGAATACAATTGCATTATCTCCTATGGAAGGGAATTTTACATCATAATCTTTAAAGTCTGTTAGCTTCTTTGTTTCTTTTGTATCTAAATTATAAGAGAATAGATTTAATCTATAATTTCTATCTGAAATAAAATAAATTTTATTCCCGGACCACATCGGGAAAATATCTTGTGCTGGGTTGTTTGTTATATTTTCAGTTTTCTTGCTCGCAAAATCATAAATCCAAATATCATCTGCTTGACCTCCACGGTAATGCTTCCATGTTCTGAATTCCCTGAAAACCCTGTTATACGCCAGTTTCTTTAAATCAGGTGAATAACAGCAAAATCCACCGCGTGGTAAAGGTAATTGTATTGATGGACCTCCGCTTACCGATACTTTAAATAATTGCCCCTTGAAATCATTAAATTCCATCCCTCTAGACCTGTAAATTACTGTGTCATTACCTTGCCAGCACATTACAATATTATTCGGACCCATTCTGTCCGAAACATCGTCCCGGTTCAATGTTGCAGTGTAGGTTAATCTTTTGGGTATCCCTCCTTCTGATGGAATAAGATATACTTCTGTATTTCCGTCATACTGTCCTGTAAATGCAATATACTTGCCGTCCGGTGAAAACCTGGCAAACATCTCATATCCTATATCGCTTGTTATTTTTCTGGCTATTCCTCCGCTTGAAGAAATTGTATAAAGATCCCCCGCATAACTGAATACAATCTGATTTCCATGAATTGCAGGAAACCTTAACAATCTTGCCTCGTTCTGGGCACTTGCAATCTTTATGATTGCAAAGAAAAGTAAAAATAGAATGAATCTTCTCATTGTTGTATCTGATTTATTATTATTATATAAATTTAAACTTTATATATAAAGATTAAAACCTTTTTTTGATAAAGCTATAATAAAAATGTTGAACGGTGGGAGTTTCCCTTGATATCAGGTTTCCCGTATTATTAAGTAAAGAACAGTGCTCGCTTCTTGGTTATTCTGTCCGGAAATAATGGGGAAATTTCTTAATTATATGTGTGCTAATCATTTCGGCAGCTTCATCATATGGTAATAGGTGAGTATTAATAATAATATGATACAAATATTTATCATCTATATCTTTATGATAATGTTGGTGCAGATAGTTCTTCCTCATTACATCGTCTTTCTTAATTCTTTCAATCGACTCTTTTCGTGAAAGATCAAAAATATCCTGAATGTGCTTAATCCGATCCTCCAGTGGAGCGACTAATCGAATATGAAAAACATTCTTCATTGGCTCGGTTATTAAATTCGCACCCCTGCCTACTATTATTACATTTCCCATTGTCGCCAGTTGCAGAATGGTCTGAGCTGTTTTTTGAACAAGAATCCAAATGGGTGGATGAAGCCCTAGTATTTCATTAACCATACTGTTTATTTCAGTTTTTTTATCTTCCTCAAGATATTCACTTAACTTCTCTGGGAGATTGTGGTCTTCTATCACTCTTTCTATGAGATTCTTATCGAACACTGTCCATTTAACTTCTTCATACCTCCTCTTTTTCTGCAATAAATCGCATACTCTTTCTGAAACAGCGTCACCGCCTGCACCAACTTCTCTTGAGATCGTGATGCAGGGTCCATATGTAAATTTACTCTTTTCAGATAAAATTCTTTGCTGTGATTCTATATATTTCCTAGCTTTTTCATAAGAGCCTGAAATCATAGCTTTTCCTCCCAAAATTTTAACATAGCTGCTATAAATATATATTTTATTCTAATTAAAACAAGTTGAATGAAAAAAATGGTATTCTTCCTCATTTTAATAAAATGTTTTTATTTCTTTTTTGTAAATTATTTAACATGTTTTTCAATAATTTCAACAATCTTAAATTGGGAGATGATATATGGACTTCCGTATAGAAACAGATAGCATGGGCGAAATTCAGGTTCCGACGAATAAATATTATGGTGCTCAGACTGCTCGTTCATTAATGAATTTTAAGATAGGTGGAGAAAGATTTCCAAGGGAACTGATTAAGGCTCTGGGGATTCTAAAAAAGGCTGCCGCTTTGACAAATAAAGAATTAGGGATTTTAGCTGCAGATAAAGCTGACATTATAGTGAAGGCTTCCGACGAAGTTATTGATGGGAAACTTGATGAACACTTTCCATTGGTTGTCTGGCAGACTGGTAGCGGTACTCAGACTAATATGAATGCGAACGAGGTTATTTCAAATAGGGCAATTGAAATGTCCGGCGGCTCTATGGGAAGTAAAAAACCAATTCACCCTAACGATGATGTTAATAAAGCCCAATCCTCTAATGATACCTTTCCTACTGCTATGCATATCGCCGCTGTGGAAGAGATTCATAGAAGATTGATCCCCATGGTAACAAAACTGAGGGACGCACTTGCCGCTAAATCAAAAGAATTTAAAGATATTATAAAGATAGGTAGAACTCATTTAATGGATGCTACTCCGCTTACTTTGGGTCAGGAATTTTCCGGCTATACCCAGCAATTAACTAATGGACTTGAAAGAATAAATGGTTGCATGTCCAGATTATATGAACTGGCTCTCGGCGGGACTGCTGTGGGTACCGGGTTAAATACTCATCCTGACTTTGCTGTTAAATCCGCAGCTAAGATTGCCTCTATCACAGGGCTTCCTTTCATTACTGCAAGAAATAAATTTGAAGCTCTTGCTGCTCACGATGCTTTGGTAGAATTAAGCGGTGTGTTAAAAACTATCGCTGCTTCATTGATGAAAATTGCGAATGATATCCGCTGGCTCGGTTCTGGACCTCGTTCTGGTATCGGTGAGTTAAGTCTTCCTGAAAATGAACCGGGAAGTTCAATAATGCCCGGCAAAGTCAATCCTACTCAATCTGAAGCGATGACTATGGTATGTGCACAGGTTTTCGGTAATGATGTTGCAGTTAATTTTGGCGGCGCAATGGGTAATTTCGAGCTCAATGTTTTCAAGCCGGTAATTATTTATAACGTTCTTCAATCTATTAAATTATTGGCTGATGCTTGTGAAAGCTTTACTGATCATTGCGTTGTCGGAATAGAAGCCAATAAAACCAATATTAAAAAGCATCTCGAAAATTCATTAATGCTGGTTACTGCATTGAATCCTCATATCGGATATGATAATGCAGCAAAGGTTGCTAAGAAAGCTCATAAGGAAAATAAAACTCTTAAAGAAGCCGTCGTTGAGCTTAATCTCCTTACAGCAGAAAAATTTGATGAAGTAGTTCGTCCTGAAAAAATGATAGGACCCCGCTAAAATTTAACTTAAGCTCCGGTGCCCCCGGAGCTTTCCTTTTAATCTATGGATAACTGGAACGGAATTGTTTCTCTACTAATTGCTTGCATTGAGCTTGTTTTGATTATTAATATTCTCATCTTTGCCGAAAAAAACAGGTTTAATAAAATCACAGTTGTATTCCTCATCGTTCTAATGATTTACCAGGTGCTGGAATTTGTCATGTGTCATTTGGGCTACTCCTCTTCATTTCTCGCATATATGGCATTCATTGATATTTCTTTTCTTCCGCCTCTGGATTTGTATCTAATTTATACCTTCTTTATTAAAAAAAATGATAACCTAAGGTACCTTTTTATTCTCCCTTTCGTTTTTATCATTTATTATGCCCTTGTACTAAACAGGTTCGAAGTTGCAAGCTGTACCGTTTTCTATGCTGTATATAATTATCCGCATGGAACTCTCTTTGGCGTATATTACTATTTACCTATAGCGGCATCTATATTTTTCTTAATTTCCTATCTGAGGAAAGGGACAGTCAAAAAAAATATTTATTTCGCTGGGTTATTATTAACTGGACATGTAATCATGGCCATCCCGGTTCTTTTTGCTTTTCTTCTTGCGGCTCTTCGGATGCCGGGAATGTTAAATTCAGTTGAAAGCATCATGTGTAAGTTTGCTTTTAGTTATGCACTATGCCTTGCTTTCTTTGCATTGAATAATAAGGAATCTTTAAATGAATGAAACTATATTGAATATCTATCTGATAATTGAAAATGGATACGTTGTTGAATATAGGGCGAATGCTTATGAAACTGATGGGGATGATGAAGATAAAATAAAATATTTAAAAGAAAGAGTTAAAGAGGATTTTACAAAATCTTATAAGTTCGATGCCCCTTCAGATAAATATGGTAGGTATATGAAATATCATAAGTTTGCCAAATTGGAAGATCGGGGGAAACACCCTAATCTTTATGAAGAGATTTTTAATCAGTTTAATATTTCCGAAAGACCCCTGATTTGTGTTACTCCGGTTTTAGACGGGAAAATTATATCTGCTGATTGATTCTTATTTCAAATGATTAGCCGCTATATTAACGATTTGGATTTTTTCAGATTCGTCTGAATATATGGGAAAATCATTTTTAATATAATTTTTTATTTTCGTATCTATGAATAATAAATATAGTAATTCTTCACAATATTACTCGGCTAAAAAACTCGGTTCGTTTGTAGAAAATGGAAATACTTATTTCCGTTTGTTCGCTCCGGATGCTGCCTTAGTATCACTGGTTGCGTTTTCTTCACTTGAAGATAGTATAGGAATTGAACATATAATGGCTACTGATGAGGATGGAGTGTGGGAAACTAAATTGGATGGCGAAAAATATGGCCTCTATTATGGTTTTAAAATAAAACATAAAAAGCATAAAAATATTGGACACTTATGTATTGACCCTTATTCTAAAGCTGTGGCTACTTTTAATACTTATATGAACCCTGGTCGTTCGATTGTAATTAAAGAAGGGAATTATGATTGGGAAGGGGATGAATGGCTGCAGAGGGATTGGAGGGATCTGATTATTTATGAAATGCATATACGGGATATGACCACACATCCTTCTTCCGGTTCTGATTTTCCGGGAACCTATCAGGGATTGATTCAGAAAGGAAAAAAAGGGGGAATAGATTATATTAAATCTCTTGGGATTAATACTGTTGAACTTCTTCCAGCTCAAGAATTTTCTAATATTGAAATTCCTTATCAGGATTCTACTCATGCAGATTTTAATACTTGGAATCCCTATGAAAGAAATCATTGGGGTTATATGACCTCTTCCTATTTTGCCCCCGAATCTTATTTCAGCGAGAATACTAAGGAACTTGAATGGAATAAATGGTATGGCGCTTCTGCTAAACAGGTAAATGATTTTAAAGATATGATTAAGTCTTTTCATCATGAAGGTATTGCCGTTATTATGGATGTCGTTTATAATCATATTTCGCAGTATCAATTAGGTGACCTTAAAGAAATTGATAAGAAATATTATTTCAGGTTCGATGATAAGGGCAATTATAAATCCGAAAGTGGTACCGGCAATGATCTTAAAACCGAAGCTCTAATGGTAAAGAAAATGATTATTGACAGTATCGTTTATTGGATGAGAGAATACCACGTCGATGGCTTTAGGTTCGATCTTGGGAAACTTATCGATTGGGAAACTATAGAGGACATAATCAGGGCAGCAAAAAAAATAAATCCTTATGTTATTATTGTATGTGAACCTTGGGGGGCCGGTTATGACCCCGAAGGTTTTTCTTTAAGAGGCTGGGGAAGCTGGAATGACCAGATTAGAAATGGAATAAAAGGTGAGAATCCGGTAAATGGTACTGGATGGATTTTTGGAAATTGGTATGGTGATAATAATCCTGATAGAATAAAAAGCTATGTTAACGGTACTCTTGTACGGGATATTAAAGGTCTTTTTCAAAAGAAGGAACATTCGGTCAATTATCTCGAGTCTCACGACGGCTATACATTCGGAGATTTCATTAGAATTGGGTTAAAAGATGCCCGTTATGATGATATTATCAAAGATATTGATTCTAATGCCCTGCTTTCTCCTGCACAATTAAAATTAAATAAGTTGGGTGGTTTGTTTCTCTTTACTTCTCAGGGAATTACTATGATACATTCCGGTCAGGAGTTTGCAAGGAGCAAGGTTATTGCTAAATCGAATGTCAGGGATAAAAATGTAGGTAAGCTGGACCATAATAGTTACGAAAAAGATAATGAAACTAATTATATAAATTATCATCATTCAGATTTCAATAAAGAACTTGTCGATTATTATAGGGGTTTAATTCTTCTTCGAAAAACATTTCCTGCTTTCCGTAGAGCCGAATATGAGAACATTACTTTCTTTAAAATTTATGATAATGACTTTGCTTTAGGATACCACGTGAATTATAATAAGGATGAATTTATTGTGCTGCTTAATTCGGCTAAAAAAGTTGATGAAGAGTTTATACTTCCTGAAGGGATTTGGGATATTCTGGTTAATCCTTCAATTGCAGGTATTATAAAATTGGGAGATGCTTCAGGAAAAATTTTAGTTGAACCTGTGAGCGGATTTGTATTAAGAAAAAGGAAATAGTGTTTAACCTGAAAGTCCTTTCCTTAATGATTTCTCAACCGCTGTTTTAAAGTTGCTTAAATTAACTGGTTTGTGAAATACGTATTCTACACCAAGATTAGTATAATCATCAATCGTACTTCGGTCCATATCTCCGCTTAAAACAATAACCTGGGGTTTTCCCTTGATATCAAGTTTTTTAATCTCCATTGTAAGTTCGTATCCATTCATTTCAGGCATTAAATGATCCGTTATTACAAGCGCTGGAGGTGCTGTCATTATTTTCTCCAATGCTTCTCTTCCGTTTGAAGCAATTTCAATAGTATAATCTGGTGTTATATTTTTTAGAATCTTAGAATATAAAAGCCGGTCAGTTTTATTGTCATCGACTAAGAGAATATTAGCCGATGCAATTGGCAATATGAATTTAAAGTCCGTCCCCTTTCCGTATTCACTCTCAACCCAGATATTTCCCCCATGCTTTTCGATAATTTCATTTACTAGTGAAAGTCCAAGTCCGGTTCCTTTTTCTCCGGCAGTTCCTTCAGATGAATATTTCGTATCTATCCTGAAAAGCTCCTTCATGTTTTCTGGTTTAATTCCAACTCCATTATCCTTTATAGAGAATTCATAAAACCGTGTCTTCTTTGAAGGAGAGGCAGAAATAACGATTTCACCGCGTGGCTTCGTGAATTTGATTGCGTTGGAGATTAAATTATTGAAGACTTGTGTCATTAAACTATTATCTGCATAGATCGTGACGTTCTTTTCAACCTCCGATTTTAAATTTATGTGTTTCTGTAAAGCAGCGCCTGATAATGAGTTTATAGAATTTATGATAATCATTCTGGCGCTTATTTTTTCAGGTTCAAATTTGATTCTCCCTGTCTGTAATCTAGTCCAGTCTAATAATGAGTTGACCAGCGCGAGCATCGATTTGGATGATTCCTGAATAAACCTGATGTACTGTTTCTTCTCTTCTTCCGTTAAGTCCTCATCACCAATCAGTAGATCTGTAAATCCCAGAATTGAACTGAAAGGGGTTCTTAAATCATGTGAAATAATCGAGATGAATTTATCCTTTGTTTCGTTTAGCTTTATAAGATTTTCCGTTGAGCGGTTGAGTTCTTCTTCCGCTTTTTTTCTCAAGGATATATCGCTTACTAGTCCATAAATTTTTGATATCTTACTATCGCTATTCCTTATTACATTTATTTTTGTCCTTACCCAGACAATATTTCCGCGCTTATTTATTATCCTGAATTCCATTTCTTCGGAAACCTGTATCCTGCTTCGAAGAAAGGTATTTAATTTTTTCTTCACTAATAGAAAGTCATCAGGGTAAATAATCTTAAGGAATAAAGTTGATTCCAAAAGAAATTCTGATTGTGTATATCCGGTAATCTTTTCTACTGAAAAAGTATAGAAAAGCGGTTTTAAAACCCTGTCAATACGTTCAAATGTAAAAAGAAAATCATCAATATTTTCTGTAATGTTCCTGTACTTTTCTTCAGATTCTCTTATAGCTTGCTGTACCCGTTTTCTTTCAGTGACGTCTCTTGCATCTAATACTACAAAATTCTTTGATTCGATATTGACAATTGAAGGCGAAACTTCAATAAAAAACACCGATTTATCTTTTCTTCTTCCTAAAAACTCTATCCTCCCGGGGACTTCTTTCTTTTGCTCTAACAATTGAAAATATTCTGCTACCCTTACAACATCGTTGCTTGATACAAAATCAATAAGACTGTTATTAAACACCTCTTCCTTTTTATTGTATCCAAAAATTGTTGCAAATGAATCATTGGATAATACAATTTTGCCGTTTGTTAAAATAGCAATTCCATCTTTTGATGCTTCAAATAATGATTTAAAAAGGAAGAACTCTTTTTCTAGCTTCTTTTCAGAAGTAATTTCATAAAAGAATCCAATAAAATACTTTATTGTTTTATTGTCAAAAAATACCGGGACAAATTTAGTAGTGAAATAATGGATATTGCCGAATTTGGATATTATAGGAAGTTCAATCTTTTTATTTGGGTTATTTTTGAATTCTTTAAGATCAAAAACGTTATTTGTAAGGTACTGCGGATCGATAAGGACCTTAACATTCTTGCTGATAATCTCTCCTGAAAATCCAAGCACAGAAATAAATTTTTCATTTACATAAGTAATTGTTCCGTCTGGGTCCAGACTGATTATCAGATCTTCAGTGTTACCGAGAATATTCCTGAACCTATCTTCTGTTGCCCTGAGCTGTTGCTCAAGTAATTTTCTTCCTGTAATATTTATAAAAAGAACAATGATAAAGCTATCCCCTGGCCGCATAGAAAAACGTGCTTCTACAATTTCTTTTTCTTCATATTTTTTATTAAAAGTTAAATTGATCTTCCAGGAATTGCTTTTGTCCAGTTCTTCCTTGATATTATTGAAATAAGGCTCATCAAATAATTTTAATGTCTCTCCAAGAAATTTACCCGACACTTCCTTTTTAGAATATCCGAATAGTATCTCGGATGCCCTATTCCATAACATTATTCTACCTTCCAGATCGATAGCAATTATACTTTCGGCCATTGATTCAGCAATAGATTGGTATTGCTTAAAATCGTTCAGTTGTTGGGTAAGATTCTTATCAAGCTGAATACTTTCGGTTATATCCTCGAGGAAAAAGAAAATAAACTGAATTTGCCCCTTCTTGTTTAATAATGGTTCAATTCTGCATTCATAAATAAGCTTATTCTCTCCTGCTACAAGTTCAATATTAAATTTTTCTGAGTGTCGTTTAATTTTAACTTGTTCATAGTGTTTGTCAAAATCATTTCTTACTGCGATGGAAAATATATTATTAATTTGGAAATTATTTGTAATCTCATAATTTAGATTTCTAATCTGTTTTCCATAATAAAACTTTACTTTTCCTTCATCATCGGTTATAAAAAGTAGGTCATTCACCTTGCTCATTATTTTTTCAAAATACTCTGTTTTTAATGTCCCCGTTTCGGTAATTCCTTTAAGAATTCTCAGGTCTTCCACTACAAGAATTCCTCCTTGAAAATTTTGATTTTCAAAAACGGGAGAACATTTAATAATCAGCGAAATCGATGCAGAACTTGTATCAATTCTGTTATATTCCCGTTCAAAAGAATATCCCGTCTGGATATCAAGTAGGTCCTCCCTTAAGGATAAACCTGGGAATATATCTGAATCTAGTATTCTTTGACCGGTAAGATTATCGTAATTAAAATTATAATAAATCCCAAGGTTTGAAAAGTTTTCATTTACGAAATTTATCCTAAATTCTTCATCAAAAGTTAAAATACCTATTGGGACTTTTCGAAGTAAATTCGTGCCCTCCTCTTCACTTTGTGACCTTGTCTTTTCCGTTTGGTTTGCCATCTTTTGTTTATCGTTATATAACAACTTTTTGTAGCAATTTTAATGCTATAAATTATATCTAATAAGACAATTGATTATTCTTCGAAATATGAAGAAAAAAGAACATTTCAGATGGTTTTTTATCTCAATCTTCTTGATTCTAATCTACAAATTAAGTAAATCTGTATCATTTTGAGTTCTTGATACAAACTAAGAAATTGGGTTTATTTAATAACCTTTCGTTAAGGGCTAAATTAAGGAAAACTTAAAATGCTTACAATTCTTTTTAATAAATTGTGATTCATACCAGTTCGGTTTAATCGGGTAATTTTTATTATTTTAGGATTGATGAATTTATTCACATTAAAATGATAACTAAATTGTTTCAAAGGCTGGGTCGAAAGACACTTGCTTTTTTTCAGGAATTCGGTCAGGTTTCAGTTCTTGTTTTTGCGATAATTAAAAATCTAAAAACCATTCCTCGTAGCAAAAATCTGATCCTGTACCAGATGGAGCAAATAGGTGTTAATTCTCTCCCACTGGTTGTAATTATTGCTGTTTTCACTGGGGCAGTTTCTGCCTGGCAGGCGGCTTATCAACTTAAAGGGCTCGCTCCTCTTTCTTTTCTTGGTGGAACTACTAGCAGAGCAATTATAACTGAATTGGGACCTGTATTAACCGGAATTGTTATTGCTGGAAGAGTAGGTGCCTCCATTGCGGCTGAACTGGGTACTATGAAAGTTACTGAACAAATTGATGCACTTGAAATAATGGCAATCAGCCCTGTCCGTTATCTTGCAATGCCTCGCTTTCTTGCCGCTATTTTTATGATGCCAATACTAGTAATGTTTGCAAATTTTATTGCCGTTATAGGGGCATTCTTAGTATCTAATTATTTCCTTAATATTTCATTTTCTGTATTTTTCCTTTCAGTAAGAAGATTTTTTAGCTTTAAAGATCTTTTCTCCGGTCTCCTTAAAGCAGTTGTTTTTGGTGCGGTTACTTCTTTACTGGGATGCCATATCGGGTTCAGAACTCAAGGCGGAGCCGAAGGAGTTGGTCTTTCCACTATAAAGTCTTTTGTTACATCTGCAGCTTTGATCCTTATCTTGGACTATGTTCTCTGGATGCTACTTTTTTAAGATACAACATTAAAACATTTCATACATATTCTTTTCTACAAAACTATTACCTGAGGATACTCTCCAAATTTAAAAAAAATTTACTACCCTCTAAAATAAATAGAATTTTTATTATGATCTGGATATAATATCAGACGCTTGTAGATACTCTAGTTCTCTTTAAAATCTAGATATATGCTTCTTTGAATTTTTCGTAGTTTAATATTCTTAAACCTGAACCATCCAATTCAACAAAACCTTTTTTTGCAAATGTATGCAGTGTGCGGGATATCGTTTCTCTTGAAGTCCCTGCCATATTTGCTATGTCGTGCTGGTATGGAAGTTTTTCGATCTCTACTTGTCCATGTTTTATTTTACCAATTTCATCAGCTAATTGTATTAATACTGTAGCAATTTTTCCTTCTGCATCTTTCATGCTAAGTGCTTTAATTTTCATGTCAGCAGCTCTCAGTCGTCTTGTTAATTCCTGTAGCATTGAAATAACAACATCATGATGATTCTTAAGTAGTTCAAGAAAATCTTCTCTTTTTATTAAAAACACCTCTGAATCTTCTGTCGCAGAAACAGTAGCCGAACGGGAATATCCATCCAGTATAGACATTTCACCGAATATATCAGATTCATGAAGTACTGCAAGAATAACCTCCCTGCCGTCATCACTATAACGCGATACCTTGACCTTTCCTTTGGCTATAATGAATAGTCCGGCTCCGTCTTCATGTTCGAAAAGAATTACACTGTCTTTCTTAAATGAACGGTAAATTCCAACCTTTGCAATTTTATCTAACTGATCCTCCCCTAAGTCAGAAAAAATTGGAACGTATTTTAAAAATTCATTATTTCTTTCCATTTGTTCTCCTCAAATTATTATACATGTTATTTAATAAAAACTTCGTTTCTAATTTCTGTAAAAGGTTTATGGTTACTTTGTATAAGTTAGTAGTTGTGATATAGAGTCAAAATGATGTTCGTCACACTTGCCCCGTGTTTTGAAATGTTATCTTCTTATTTTAATTCTAACTCAATAATCAAGTGAGGCAAAATTGGAACAAGTCCCGACTGCTAATATTCCCAAATTCAGGAAATATAAATATTACGACCTCATTATGGCCGCTTTTGTTACAGTCCTGCTTTGTTCCAATGTGATTGGTGCCGAAAAAGTTGTTAGTTTGTTGGGCTTCAGCTTTGGTGCAGGTATTTTGTTTTTCCCCATTAGCTATTTTTTCAATGACGTTTTAACTGAAGTATATGGCTATTCTAGGTCAAGAAAAGTTGTTTGGGCTGGTTTTACAGCTTTGATTTTTGCTTCCATCATGTCTGCTGTTGTTGTCGGACTTCCCCCAGCTTCCGGGTGGATTCATCAGGAAGCTTATAGAACCGTATTTGGACAAACTCCCCGGATTGTGATCGCTTCTCTAAGTGCTTTTTTCTGCGGTGAATTTGCTAACTCCTTTGTCCTTGCTAAAATGAAAATATTTACTGAAGGGAAATTTTTATGGACTCGCACTATCGGCTCAACAGTAATAGGAGAAATGGTCGATTCAATTATTTTTTATCCTCTCGCGTTTTATGGCTTCTGGCCAAATGATCTGCTTATAAAAGTTATGATAACTAATTATGTTCTAAAAGTTACCTGGGAGGTTGTTGCTACTCCCCTCACTTACAAAGTGGTTAATTTTCTTAAAAGAAAAGAAAATGAAGACTATTATGATCGGGGTACTAATTTTACTCCATTCTCTATTGAAACTTAGCATCCAATGAAAAATTCATTTTTGATTATATGTTTTTATTTTTATCTTCTATTAATATTCTAACTTTTTATTAATTCGGAGTTCTCATGAAATATTCCCCGCTTCATAATTTCATTTCGGGAGAAATAGTCCCGGACACGGTTAGTGTAATGGAGGTTATTTCTCCATCAGACGGTACTGTTTTGTCTACGGTTCCTCTTTCAAATTATGAAGCTGTAAATAAAGCGGTTAAGGCAGCAGAAAAGGCATTTCCCATTTGGTCAGCAGTTCCTATTAAGGAAAGGGCACAGATTTTTTATAAATATAAAACTCTTCTTGAAAAAAATATCGATGATCTGTCATTTCTTGTTCATGAAGAGAATGGTAAAACACTATCTGAGGCAAGAGCTGAAATTGAAAAAAGTATTGAAGTTACAGAATATGCTTGTGCGATGCCCCAGCTTATCTCCGGTGAGGTTCTCGAAGTAAGTAAGGGTGTTGAATGCCGTCTTGAACATTTCCCATTAGGTGTTGTTGCTTCAATTACTCCATTCAATTTTCCCAATATGGTTCCTAATTGGACTATTCCAAATGCACTCGTTTTGGGAAACACAATGCTGCTGAAACCTTCTGAACAAGTGCCACTAAGCGCTAACAGGATTGCGGACCTTCTCAAAGAAGCTGGTTTGCCTGATGGTGTTTTTAATGTTGTACATGGGGCTCGCGAAGTTGTTGAAGCAATCTGTGATCACCCGGGAATTCAGGCAGTTTCTTTCGTAGGCTCTACTAAAGTTGCAAAAATTGTTTATAAGAGAGCCACTTCAAATCTTAAAAGAGCTTTAACTCTTGGAGGTGCTAAAAATCATTTATTTGTCCTTCCGGATGCTAATGTTCAGATGACAGCATCGAATGTTGCTGCTTCTATGTCCGGTTGTGCAGGGCAGCGGTGTATGGCTGTATCGGCTATGGTGGCGGTAGGTCCTGTCGATAACATAATAAATCAACTTGTATTAGAAGCAAAAAAAATTATTCCCGGCAAAAACCTTGGAGCTGTTATTTCGCGCAGCGCGAAAGAAAGAATTGAGAATTATATAACCGAAGCAATAAATGAAGGAGCTGTTGTATTGCTCGATGGAAGAAATTGTAAAGTTGATGGAAAAGAAAACGGTTTCTATGTCGGTCCGACTATTCTGGATCATGTGAAACCTGAAATGAAGATTGCTAAGGAAGAGGTATTTGGACCGGTGCTGGCAATAATCAGATCGGATAATCTTGAAAATGCATTAAAGATTCAACAAAGTTCTTTTTATGGTAATGCGGCTTCTGTATTTACCCAAAGCGGTGGTATTGCAAAATATGTTATGGAAAATGCAAGCGCTGGGATGATCGGTATTAATATTGGTGTCCCTGTTCCAAGGGAACCATTTTCTTTCGGCGGGTGGAATGAATCTAAATTTGGTGTCTGTGATATCACTGGAAAGAGTTCAATAGAATTCTGGACTAAACTTAAAAAAACAACTGTTAAATGGAATCCTGAATCCAAAACTAATTGGATGAGTTAATAATAATTTTATAAGGAACAAAATTATGGCACGTATCGTTCGCGGTGGACTTATACAAGCAACCCTTGCTCTTTCTTCAGAGCAGCCGATTGAAAAAGTAAAACAAGCTATGATAGATAAACATTTGAAAATGATAGATCAGGCAGCAGCCAAAGGAGTTCAGATCCTGTGCCTTCAGGAATTATTTTATGGCCCATACTTTTGTGCTGAACAGAAAACTAAATGGTATTCTTTAGTCGAAGAAGTTCCAAACGGACCAACCGTAAAGCTTATGCAGGAAGTAGCTAAAAAGCATAATATGGCTCTGGTCATCCCAGTTTATGAGGTTGAAAATACAGGCGTTTACTATAATACTGCAGCTGTTATAGATGCTGACGGTAAATTTCTTGGTAAATATAGGAAGCATCATATTCCGCATTGTGAACCTGGCTTTTGGGAGAAATTTTATTTCAAACCAGGTAACCTCGGATACCCTGTATTCAAAACTGCTTTTGCTGATATAGGTGTCTACATCTGTTACGACAGACATTTTCCTGAAGGGGCTCGCGCATTAGGACTTAATGGTGCTGAGATTATTTTTAATCCTTCCGCTACTACGGCTGGACTTTCAGAATATTTATGGGAACTGGAACAGCCTGCTCATGCTGTTGCTAACGGTTATTTTGTTGGTGCGGTTAACCGTGTTGGAACTGAAGCCCCGTGGAATATTGGTGAGTTTTATGGCAAAAGTTATTTCTGTAACCCAAGGGGTAAGATAATTGCTCAAGCCGGACGCGATAAAGATGAACTAGTGGTGGCTGATCTTAACCTTGATGAAATTCTTGAGGTAAGAAATGTCTGGCAGTTCTATAGAGACCGCCGCCCTGAGACTTATGACGCTCTGACTTCACTTCAGAAATAGAAAATTTATTAAACTCATTTGAAACGGAGAATACAGTGACCTCTGAAGAAATTGTAGAGATAACTGCAAAACATACTTACGGTACCTGGCGCTTTCAGAAAAATTGGAAACCAATGCATATTACTGATGCAGAAGGATGCTATTTCTATGATGCTGCCGGGAAAAAATATCTAGACTTTTCAGCTCAGCTTATGTGTGTTTCACTTGGACATAAAAACCAGGCGGTTATTAAATCCATTCAGGAACAAGCTCAAAAACTTACTTTTGCTGCCCCAGGTTTTGCGACAGAAGCAAGAGCTGAATTGAGTAAACTTCTTCTTGAAGTTCTCCCCAAAGGCCTGGAAAAGTTTTATTTCTCTACTTCCGGTACAGAAGCCAATGAAGCTGCAATCAAGATCGCAAGAATGTATTCGGGAAAATATAAAATCATTTCCCGGTATAATTCATATCATGGTTCTACTGCCGCCTCTATTTCTGCCACAGGTGATCCGCGCAGATGGGCTGTTGAACCTTCGGGTAAAATTGATGGTGTGATTTTCGCTCCGGAATGCAATTGTTATAAATGCCCGCTAAATCACTCCTACCCTGATTGTAATATAGCTTGTGCCGATTATATTGAGCATATGATTAAGAATGAGAGTAATGTAGCCGCTGTTATCATTGAACCTGTTGTTGGTACTAATGGTATTTTGGTTCCTCCGGATGAATATCTCCCCCGGTTAAGAAAAATATGCGACGATAATAACGTCCTTTTAATAGCAGATGAAGTAATGAGCGGATGGGGACGAACAGGGAAATGGTTTGCTGTTGATCATTGGAATATTGTTCCTGATATTCTTACAACTGCAAAAGGAATTACTTCTGCCTATGTTCCTCTTGGATTAACTGCTACTACTATGAAGATTGCTGATTTTTTTAACGATCACTATTTTGCACATGGGCATACTTATGAGGCGCACCCCATGACTCTAGCTCCTGCGGTAGCAGCGATAAATGAAATGAAAAGGCTCGACCTTATTAACCGCTCAGTTACTTTGGGAAATTATATGCAGCCAAAACTTCTTGCTCTTAAAGAAAAACATCCTTCTGTAGGCGATGTGAGAGGGATCGGTTTATTCCGGGCTGTTGAACTGGTAAAAAATAGAAAAACCAAAGAATCCTTTAATACCAAAGAAGATAAGGTTGCAGGGAAACCATTGCTTGTAGATAAAATTACAGCTGAAATGATGAAAAATGGTGTATATCTTCAGGCATGGATATCACATTTTGTGATCGCGCCTCCATTAATTATTACAAAAGAAGAAATCGACTTTGCAATTAATGTTTTGGATAATGCATTGAACATAGCAGACGGGAATTTATAAACTATTTAATAACATCATAGATGAAAAATGGAAAATATTGTATCTAAATTGACCCTTGAAGAATATGAAAAAAACTTTCAAGAGCTGCACCCACCCTTAAGTTACGGTTCCGCATTAGCTGAGTCGTCAAGATGTCTTTATTGTTATGATTCCCCCTGTATGAAGGCTTGCCCGACTCATATTGACATTTCCGAATTCATAAAAAAGATTTCCACTGATAACCTGCTTGGTTCAGCTAAGACAATATTGAAATCAAATTGGGTTGCTCTAACTTGCGCAAAAGCCTGTCCGGTTGCTGTACTTTGCGAAGGAGCATGTGTGTTAAATGAAAAAGGAGATAAACCAATCGAGATTGGCCGACTGCAAAGATATGTAATAGAAAATTACTTTGATCAGGGCATGCCGGTTTTGTTCTCAACGAATGCCCAGAATGGAAAAAGCATTGCCGTTATTGGATCTGGTCCTGCTGGACTATCGTGCGGTGCAGAACTTGCACTCCTGGGATACAAGGTAACTATTTTTGAAAAAAGTGAAATTCCCGGCGGATTGAACACATGGGGGATAGCTCCATATAAAGCAAGAAAACAGGATGCCTTAAAAGAAGTTGAACTTGTTAAAAGCTTTGGTGTAGATGTAAAAACCGGAATAGGTGTCGGGACGGATATTTCATTTAATGATTTGTATAAAAAATATGATGCTGTATTTCTTGGTATTGGACTTGGAGATAGTCACGCGCTTTCAGTTAACGGTGAAGAACTTCCTGGAGTGATAAATGCTTTGGACTTTATCGAGCAGGTAAAAACTGAAGATTGGAGTTCTGTTGCAGTTGGTAAGAGAGTCGCTATTATTGGTGCCGGGAATACTTCAATTGATGCAGCTACTGAAGCTAAAAGATTGGGCGCAGAAGAAGTAATGATTATATACAGGAGAAGTTCCCAGGATATGTCCGCATATAAATTTGAATTCGACCTTGCTAAAAAAGACGGCATTATTTTCCATTTTCTAACCTCACCTAACAAAGTTGTTGGTAAAAATTTTGTAGAAGGTATTGAATGTATTAGAATGGAACCCGGCAAACCGGATTCCAAAGGGAAGAGGAGTGTATTGCCGGTACCGGGTACTGAATTCATTATTCCTGTTGATATGGTTATTAAAGCAATAGGACAGGAAGCACAGAATGACTTTATTTCAACAATACCCGGGGTTAAATTTGTTGGTGGAAAAGTTCAAATAAATTCTGAGACATACCAAACAGGAAATCCAAAAGTGTTTGCCGGTGGAGACTGTATCAACGGGGGTAAAGAGGTTGTCAATGCTGCCTATGATGGTAAAATGGCTGCGAACGGTATTGACAAATTTCTTAATAAGTAAATGATCTTATGGTATAAACTATAAAAGCTGGAACAATTATTATATTAATCTCCAGAAAAATATAAATGAATTTAAAATATTAATGAGGATTCAATGGTAGATCTTTCAATAAACTGCGGCGGTATAAAATCACCTAATCCCTTTTGGCTGGCTTCCGCACCTCCTACAAATTCTGCGTATCAGATTTGCAAAGCTTTTGAATTAGGTTGGGGCGGTACTGTTTGGAAAACCCTTAGCCATCCTATTATGAATGTTGCCAGCCGTCTTGGAGGATTTGACTATAGTGGACAAAAATTATCGGGATTAAATAATATTGAACTTACTACTGACCGCTCTTTGGAAATAAATTTAAAAGAGATTATAGAAACTAAAAAATTATGGCCAGATCGTGCTATCATTGTTTCTTTGATGGTTGAATCTAAAAGAGAAACGTGGCATGATTTTGTAAAAAAAGCTATTGATACCGGAGCTGATGGATTAGAGCTTAATTATGGCTGCCCGCATGGTATGAGCGAAAGAGGTATGGGGGCAGCTGTTGGACAAGTGCCCGAATATTGCCAAATGATTACTGAATGGGTTACAGAAGTTGCCACTATCCCTGTCCTTGTTAAACTGACTCCAAATGTAACTAATATACAAATACCTGCACGCGCTGCTCAAACCGCCAAAGCACAAGGGGTCTCTCTGATCAACACTATAAATAGTATTGTCGGAATTGATCTTGACACATTGCAGATAATGCCGAATGTTTCTGGAAAAGGGGGGCATGGAGGTTTCGCCGGTCCGGCGGTAAAACCGATCGCACTTCATATGATCTCACAGGTTGCTACTGATCCTGAATTTCATTTGGCAATTTCAGGAATAGGAGGAATCAGTACATGGAAAGATGCTCTCGAATTTATTTTACTGGGTGCTTCAAGTGTTCAGGTCTGTACAGCTGTTATGCATCACGGTTTCCGCATCGTTCAGGATATGATTGACGGTTTAACTAATTGGATGATATCGAAAGGCTTTACTAATCTTGACCAGCTTAGAGGGAAGTCACTTACCGGAATAGATAGCTTTGGTAATCTTAATTTACTCTATAAAGCAGTTGCAAGAATCGATCAATCGAAATGTATACATTGCAACTTATGCTACATTGCATGTGAAGATGGCGCTCATCAGTGTATTGATCTTACCCCTGAAAACGGGCATAATAAAACAGTAATTAGGGAAGTTGACTGTGTAGGCTGTAATCTTTGTTCTATAGTTTGTCCCGTTCCCGAATGTATTTCCATGGTTAGAATGGACGATGGATCAAAGGAAAAAACATGGAATAGTTTAACTCAGGATTTCAAGGAAGAAGGAAGAGAAATGACCTGGGAAAATCTTGCCGAGTTTCAGAAAAAAAATGGAATTGTTATTCATTAACTAATAATTGTAAACTTTTTGTATGTTCATTATTCGTTCTGTGGACTTTATTTTTAATTATTGTAATTAATCGGAGATTATCATGTCTACATTAATAAAAAATGGAAGAATTATTACTGCTGAACAGGATTATTTGGCAGATGTATTTATTGAGAATGGAAAAATAAAAACTATCGGGCAGAGCCTCGATATTAAAGCTGATACCATATTGGATGCAAAAGGAAAATATGTCATTCCCGGTGGTGTGGATGTTCACACTCATCTTGATATGCCCTTCGGAGGTACAACCTCCTGTGATAATTTTGAAACAGGTACAATTGCCGCTGCGTTCGGGGGCACTACTTCCATAATTGATTTTGCAACTCAGGCCCGCGGAACAAAAATGCGTGATGCACTTGATATCTGGCATAAAAAAGCCGAAGGTAAAGCTGCAATCGATTACGGGTTTCATATGATAGTTACCGATCTCCCCGATGCTCATATTGAGGATATGAGTGATATGGTTCGTGAAGGAGTTTCAAGTTTCAAAATGTTTATGGCTTATCCTAATGCACTTATGGTTGATGATGCTACTATATATAAAGCTATGAAGCATACTGCAAAAACCGGGGCCTTGCTCTGCATGCATGCAGAGAACGGGGGAGTTATTGATGTTATAGTTCAGAAGGCATTGGCTGAAGGGAAAACAGCTCCAATTTATCATGCTTTAACTCGTCCTACCACAGCCGAAGCCGAAGCAGTTAACAGGACAATTGCATTAGCTCAAATGTCAGGTGCTCCTGTTTATATAGTCCATCTTTCCTGTAATGACGCATTGGAAAAAGTAGCCGAAGCAAGAGATAAGGGCTTACCGGTATATGCAGAAACTTGTCCCCAGTATTTATTCTTGTCTTTAGATGATATGGGAAAACCCGGATTCGAAGATGCTAAAGTTGTATTTACACCCCCTCTTAGAGAGAAATGGAATCAGGATAAACTGTGGGTGGGATTAAAGAAAAATACTCTTCAGGTAGTATCAACCGATCATTGCCCGTTCTGTATGAAGGAACAGAAGGAACTTGGTATAGGTAATTTTACAAAGATTCCAAACGGAGGTCCTGGAATTGAACACAGGCTTCAGCTTTTGTATCAGGGCGGTGTTAATGAAAAAAGGATTTCGCTGAACCGATGGGTCGAGCTTTGCTCCGCTACTCCGGCAAAGATGTTTGGGCTGTATCCGCGCAAAGGAACAATTGCCCCCGGTAGTGATGCTGATATTGTAATTTGGGATCCTGAAAAAGAATATACAATATCAGTTAAAAATCATCATATGGCAGTTGATTATTCAATGTATGAAGGTAGAAAAGTTAAAGGAAATGCCGATACTGTATTATCCAGAGGCGAAATTATTGTTCAGGGAAATAAGTTCCTTGGAAAACCCGGCAGAGGCAATTATGTTAAACGCGATACCTATGCAGGTGCCTGGGGATAAGATGTAATCAAGGTTCCAATAATTTTAATAAAACTTTCAGAATTCCGGACTTAATCCGGAATTCTTTATTTCAATGTATCATCTTGTTAATTATAATAAAACCTCATTACACCCTGCTCTCAACTGTTTCCGAAATATCTATCGGGTTACCCTCTTCATCAAGCGTAACAAAAACTC